>OGYK01000888.1_pt1 | contig 23438 bp, 1 predicted proteins | sample 1576501 | NCBI WGS metagenome assembly OGYK01 (sample SAMEA3541530, study PRJEB24748) | human gut metagenome | biome: human gut; feature: human-associated habitat; material: faeces | place: China | collected 2012
GCCATGCATCGAATCAAAACGAATGTCTTCGTGAGGAAACAGTGTCGCCGTGATCCACAATTTCAGAAACCTCACCAAATGCAGTATCCGGTATCCAGTTTCCGTTTTCATAGATCTCACGGGTCAGTATCACGCGAACCGAAGTTGCCAACGGCACTTCGTTGGAATTATACAAACCGTCATAGTTCGCATCGTTCCAAATGGTACCGCGAATCACGCCCTTGTCCTGCTGCTTGAGTCCGGCATCATAATGTCCGGTATTCTTGCCGCATGCAAGGTCTACTGCGTACATGGTACCGTTGCTGTCCGGAACTTCCCGTACAGAAGCACCATTCTGGTTTCCGTTGGCATCGTCATACGCATTTGCCGCCGGAACAATGTATTCGTTCGCACTCGTCAGATATGTGCTGTCCAGTCTGAGGTCGCTGTCCTTGGTGCGGTCAGTTCCCACACGATACTGTGTCGCCAGATAATTGCCGCGGAGATTTTCCAGACAGAGCTGATAGCCTGCGGCATAATCCATATTGTTGATTCTCACCCAGGTGGGCAGATTCGCCAGTGTGTATTTGCCGTCTGCATCTGTGCTTGTGCTGGCTGTATACGCCGTGTCGTTCGGCTGCCACTGGCTGCCGTCATAATAATACTGTATTGCCTTGACGGTAACATTTGCAATTGCCGCCTTGTCCTCTGCGGTATTCGCCGCATCATCTGCTTCGTCCTGCATGCCGTCATAGTTGTGGTCGATCCAGATCCGTCCGGAGATGTCCCCTACTGCCAACTGTGTAAAGCCGGCATCATAACCGGAAACATCTTTCTTTCGGAGAATATCTCTGCCGTCCACTGCATAATCCGTGCTGTCCGTATCCGCAGCTGCACAAACAAAATAGGTGTCTTTCGTCAGATAACGGCTCTCCGCATCCAGATCGCTGTCCCTTGCGGGATCATCGCCCTGCCGGTACCAGGTAATGGTGTAATTGTCCGGCACTTCGCCTGTCATTTTCAGCTGATAATAGCAGAGGTAGGTTTCGCCGTTTGCATTACAGAACGTATCCACATTGTCAAACCGGTACTCGCCGTTGGCATCAGAATCCTTCTGGAATATGCCGGTAGGCTGATAGTTGCCGTTGGCATCGCGGTAGTACTGCTCCAACGTAATTTCTACGCCGGAAATGTTTCCCTCGCCGGTATCCTGCAAGCCGTTGTAATTCGCATCGTCCCAGACACGTCCAACGATCTGTGCCTTTTCGACCTGCTTCAAGCCGCCGTTCCAGTCTGTCTGGGCTGCGGCATCTGCAATGTCATAGTCACTGCCGTTGTAGTGCTTTCGGTATGTCAAATCGGTTTCTGTCTTTGCCTCAGCAGCCAGAATCAGATACTGATCCGGTGCTGTCAGATAGAGGTTCTCGCTCTGATACGGATTTTCAAGTCTTTGGAATTTGCTGTCGCCGCCTGCCTTGGTAATGCCGTAGGTGATCTTACCGTCAGCGTCCTTCGGCAGTGCGTCCAGCTTCAGCCGATAGCCAGCCAGATACCGCTCGCCGCCGATCTCCACAAATGTGGGAACATTTTCGAAATGATAGTCCCCGTTGCTGTCGGTGTTTACAGTTGCAGTGTAATTTTGCTGTGCTGTCGGCAGCCATGTGGTGCCGTCCCAGTAATACTGTTCCAGCGTCATCGACAAGCCTTCCATGCCAGCTTCTTCCGCCGCCATGCCGCCGTCATAATCGGCATCATTCCAGATTCGTCCGCTGACAGACGTTGTCTGGAACGCCCGGACGCCGCCACGGTACTCGTTCTTGCTGTCACGGCTTTCTGTGATGTCGTAGATCGTATCCGTATTCGGAACTGCACTATAAGTGCGGTCGTAATACGTGTTGTACTGCGGTGTGTTTCCAGTATGTTCTCCGGTAAACGACTGTGCCTCTGCTGCAACGATCAGATATTCCTGCTCGCCCATGAGAGTGAGTTCGCCGTTCTTCCAGTGCAGCTTGTTGTCGTTGGCAAGTACAGTAACTGCATTGCCGTCCGGCAGTGCATCTAAGTGCAGCTGATACCCAGCCAGATACCGCTTGCCGCCGACTTCCGCATAAGTGGGAATACCTTCAAAATGATACAGACCGTTGCTGTTGGTCACTGCGGTCATAGTCGCCGCAGTCTTTTTCCAAGTCGTTCCGTCCAGATAATACTGATACAGTGTCAAATGGAGATCGCTGCAGCCGCTTTCGCTCAAATCCATTGTACCGTCATAATTGAGGTCGTTCCAGATTCGTCCGTCCATTGCCGCAGTCTGTATGGATTTCAGTCCGCCGTTGTATACGCCGTCAGAATCTCTTGCGGTAACAATATCATAATCGACATTGTCGTACTTCCGCACGTAGTATTCGTGGAATCCTGACTCCTTGCTTTCGAATGCACCGTGAACAGCCTTCTTTGCCAGCAAGATATACTCGTCCGGCTGGTTGAAGTCCACGGTCTGATCTGCATTCGTTTCCTGAGATGCTGCCAGCAGGTCACTGTTGATGCATCTTCCTGTGGGATCCAGCACCTGATACTTTGTCACAGCATAACCGTCCGGTACCGCGTTCAGCCGCAGACGATAGCCTGCCAGATACATCTTTCCGTCAACCGTTACAAACGTCGGCTGCTTGGAGAACTGATATACTCCTGTGTTTGCCGCAGTCTTTGCGGAGAATGTCTGATGCAGCTTCCAGCTTCCGGTATCGTCCAGATAATACTGATCCAGATAGACCGTCTGCTGTGTCGCCATTGCCGTTTCACCGGTTTCCTGTAAGCCGCTGTAATTCTTGTCGAACCAAACCACGCCCTGAATCTTTCCGGTTTCGAACGCTTTCAGACCGCCGTTATAAATGTCAGTCACGTTTGCATTCAATATGGAATCGTATTCCTTGTTTGTGACAGCATCAGTCAGATTATAGGGAGCGTTGCCTTGTGCCGGCTGTGCTGTCAGGAAGTAATCTCCATTGTCCGGTGCAGTCAGATAATTCGTTTCTGCGATCCAGTCGCTGTCTGTTTTCGTGTCATCTGTTGCCTGACGATATCGTGTCACCGCATATCCCGCCGGCACAGCCGCACGAATGCGGTAATATGCCAGCTGATCTGTGCCGTCAACCACAAAGTGGGTCGGCACCTTGGCAAACTGATATACGCCGTTCTTGTCAGTTGTGACTGTCTGATCTGCGTTCATCTTGACATACTGCTTTGCAGTGATATCATAGCGATACTGTTCCAGAGTGACAGAAACGCCGCTCTTGCCCTTTTCATCGTTGTTCAGAATGCCGTTGTAATCCGTATCTTCCCAGATCCTGCCCTTTACTGCCGCAATGTTGCGTTTTTTCAGACCGGCATTCAGATTTTCATAATCTCTTGCTGTTACCAGATCATAGTACTTCTGCTGTGCAGTATTCGGCGTGTCGATATTTTTGATGTTCGTGCCGCAGACATATGCCCAGTTGTAATCCGTATACGGTTCTGCATCGTTGGACTGTGTGCCTGCCTTTGCCTCCCGTGCCGGAATCAGCATTTCGTGATTGCCTTGCAGCACAGTAACCGGCAGGTCACCTGTCCGCTGGCTGTCCTCGACACCATCGGCATCGGTCACATACAGTTTGCTGTAAACCTTTGACGGATCTGCATCGTTCCAGTACTTCGTTGCCGCATAGTCCTTCGGCATTGTTTTCAGAACAACCTGATAGCCTGCCAGATACCTTACGCCGTTCTTTTCCACATAGGTGGGAAGATTGCTGAACGTGTAGGTTCCGTCTGTTTTGGTTTCGTGTGTCCGGAATACTGCATTTTCCAGCACCCATTCGCCGCCGCGATAGAAATACTGCTGCAAGTGCACAACTGCCGGATCCTTGCTGTTATGATATGCTGCTTCGCCGTCGTCCTGAATACCATTATAATTGGTATCCTCCCAGACCACGCCGCTGACAGAGGCGGTTTCAAATGCTTTCAGACCGCCGTCATAGCCGGCATAATCCTTTGCCTTGATGTAATCGTAGGCATAATCATGATTTCCGCCGTGCACTGCTGCATCATCATAGAGAATGTACGGTTCAAAATAGGTGTTTCCGTCAATGCCTGCTTCTGTTTCCGGCTGGGACTTCTTTGCAGTGATGAAATAATCACCGTCAGCCGGAGAGGTCAGATAGGACACGATATCATAATCTGTATATCCTGCTCCGTGCTGTTCATTCTGTGCTATCAGATGGCTGTCCACCACTTGGGTTTCCGCATCGCCGTTTTGCCGATAGCGGGTAACAGCATAGTTTTCCATGCCGCTGGGCAACGACAGCAGCTTCAGACGATAATGTGCCAGCACCTTTTCCCCATTGATTTCCGCATATGTGGAAACACCAGAGAATGTGTACTTGCCGTCTTCATCAGTTTTCACAGTACGGTTTCCGCTTGTTACCGGTACATAGGTACCATTTTGCAGAACATACTGTTCCAGCTGAACAGTCGCTACGGCAATTCCCTTTTCATAGAATTGAGTCGTGCCGTCCTCTGGGGTCACTGTATTGCGGATACCGTCATAGTCAAATGCCTCCTGATATTCTCCGGCAGCATTTTTACCGTTGTCCTCCCACAGATAGCCGGTTACTTCAGAAGTCTGAATCTCCGTAAAGCCGCCGCTGTAATCCAGCAGGCGCTGTGCCTCACCAGTATCATAATGGGTGTTCTTATAGTCGATTACATTGTTGTTGCTGTTTGTTGTTTCGCCGGCAATGATAATGATATTATCTTCTTCATCATAGTTGTGATAGGTTGCTGTAACATTGCCGTCTGCATCATACTCGAACCAGTCGTCGCCAATGAGGTAGTACTGCATATCGCCGGTATATTGCAGGTCACTGTTTTCCGTAGAACGGTTGTTCGGATACTGCTTATACTTGGTGATCGCATACTTCTGGTACAGATCTGCATTCTTAGCCGGATCGACATACAGCCGATAGCCTGCCAGATATGTTTTTCCGTCCTTTTCATAATAGCTGGAAACATTCTGGAATACATAAGAACCGGATTCTGAGGTTTTGATGTCCCGGTCCCCGCCAGTAATGGCTACCCATTTTCCGGTATCGCCGTCATAGTAGAACGGCTGCAAGGTCACGGTCACACCCTCGATACCCTTTTCAAAGGTATCCCGAATGCCGTTATAGTTTTCGTCGTCCCAGATCCACTGTCCGATAAATCCACGGGAGCCGTTCACAAATCCCAGAGAAATGCTTCTGTTGATCTGGAAGGTCTGACCGTCATTTTCATACAGCGGCTTCTGGTTTTTGTCGTAAGGCACACCGGTCAGGAACGGCCGTGTGCGGAAATTGTTCACCGCCTTGGTCAGATCGTTATCATCTGATGTTTCCAGCGGATCGTTGTGCAGAACAAACGGCGAAGGCTTATACGGGATAACAGAACTGCCCTCATATTTTGCCACTGCCACATAGTTCTGGTTCGGATACAGACGGAACTGATAATAGCCTTCATCACTGGTGCTGACGACTGCCGGATTTCCGTCACCGTCTACCGCAATTTCCGATGCGATGTTGCCGTCTGCATCGACTTCGTGCATTTCCACCGTCACATCTTTCAGCTTCTGTTCGGCTTCCTGCATGATGCCGTCGCTTTCGATGATGCCGTTGTTGTCTGTTTCATCGACCCATGCCCAGCCGCCGTAAGTGTATCCTCTGGAAACACCCAGCATATAGGAAGTCATGGCGGTGTCATATGCCTGATGCTTTGTCAGATCTTCTTCCACCGCATTTACATGAATCGGTGCCGTCTGTACGATCAGCTGTCCGGACGAAGCCTTTGTGTTGGCAATTTCGTTGGCAACTGCCGTATGGTCATCTTCTGTGCGAATGCCGGTATAAACGACATTTCCGTCACGGTATACTTTCAGTGCTGTGCCAGTCTGTCCCAGTTCCCGTGTTGTAACCGAGTACTGATCGTATCCCTGCGGCAGTGTATACCGCAGCCGGTAATCTCCCGGTGTCAGATTCGACAGCATGAAGTAGCCCTGATTTCCATAATAGTCGCTTTCGGTGGTATAAGTCACCGGTCCGTCAAACGTATACTGATAAGAATTGGTGTTGTTTTCTACAATGGTTTTCGGCTGACCAGTTTCCTCGTCAATGACAACATAACGTGTCTTTTCCGGATTCGGGTTGCTGTCAGGGTTCGGATCGGCAATCACTGCCTCACCGTTGACGTTGACGGAATAACCCTTCTTCGTCAGCAGTTCCACCTTTACGCCATTGATACCCGGATCGTCCGGCTTTCCGTCAAAGTCAATATCGGTCGTCCATTTGCCGGTAGGCAGCAGCCGTCCGTTGGCAGACATCTCATATTCTGCTTCGTTACACTGAGCGTCATAGTTGAGGTCGCTCCAGACATAGCTGCCGATATAGCCCTTTCCGCTGGGTGCAGAAATATAGGCACCGGCCTGTGTGTTTTCAAAGAGCTGATAGTTCTTGCCGATCGCACTTGCAGAATCATAGCCGGAAGCAAAGGTGTTCCATTGTGTCACACCCTCTACCTGCTTGCGAATGCTCTCCGCAGATGCTGCACTTTCATTCTCGTCCTCAGTTGTAGGTGTACCAACATACTTCGGCAGATTCAGCGGTGCATGCATCTCATAGTAGAGTTCCATTCGGTTCTTTTTGTTCAGTCTGGTGTCGGCATTATTCATCTGTGCCCAGATCGCACGGATTCCCCGTACCAGCCGATCGTATTCGGCATCAGAAATCCTGCCGGCTTCGTGATCGTCGATCAGTTCAGACAACTTGACAAAATATGAATCCTTTCCGTTTACATCTTGATACAGACTCCGGTAGAAATTGTTTTTCTCGGTATCCATCAGATTGTCTGCCGGCTTCGGGAGGAGGCTGACATCCTGCAGCACATAGCTGCCGTTCCTCTTGATGATCGGTCCGACCCAGACGGTGTACATAGACGGATTCAGATTTACTGTACCGCTGGTGGATACCTGCTTCAGCTGCACGGAATCCGGAATCAGATAACCGTTCCACTTCGATTTTCGGGGTACGTTTGAATCAGTTGCCTTGGTGTCATCTGCATAGGGCAGTACATCATAGAACAACAGCGTCTTATATTCTGTATCCGCATCCGAGCTGTTCTGCATGGAAATGGAGTAAGAGTAATTGCCGCCCTCCTGTACCCGAACCGGAATTGCCGCCTTTACGGAATCCAGATCGGAAGTGGCTGTTTTCATTTGTGTGACATTATCGATCGAAAGCAGGGTGATTGCCTGTGATGTGATCGTCAGTGTCATATCGCCGCTGCTTTTGTTGTCGTTGACATCATGGCTGTCTACTTCATAGGCAACGATCTTGACTTTTCCCTGCTTGTCCGGAATATACGGCCGGAAAGAACCGTTTTTAAAACCATATGCCTTTGCCTGCATCAGTTCCGCAGAAACGATGTTACTGTTGCTGATGTCCAGCGGCACCATGAGTTCTACCACAATACGCTGTCCCGGCTCCAGAGTTCCGGAGAACTTGAAGTTGACGATCTTCCGGTTCAGTACATTGGTGGAGATCGGTTTTGTCACAAAGTAGGGGTTGGGGTTCTTCTGCGTGTCCATAGCGACTTCGGTGTTTGTCACGTCTGCATACGGGAGTTCTTCCACGTCTACGTCTGCCAGTGAAACATCACCGTTGTCTTTCAGGGAAACAAATTCACCCTTTTCGTTTTCAATATGCCATGTCCACTGCGGTGTCACATCGTCCAGATTCTTCGCAGGCGTTACCACTTGATTGTCGCTGTTCTTTTCCGCAGTGCTGGTGTAGTGATCGCCGACGAAATAGCCGTCAATGCTGCCGTTGGAGTCGTCCTGATACTGCACATACTGGAATGCGTCCGCAGAGAGCGATTCCAGATACGGCAGTGCCAGAGAAACCGTAGGATCAGACAGCTTGTCTGCCTCTGCATTTTTCCGGTTATACGTACTTGTGTTCAGCAGTTCCTGACTAAGATTCTTATAAGTCACTGTATATTTCAGCATCTTGCCGGTGCCGCTGGAAATACCGCTGGTATTGGAATCCCATTTGTATTCCTTGTTTGCAGCACCGCTGAAATACTTGGCATCAATATCGATACCCAGCCACGGCAGCTGCGGATCCAGATAGAAGCCCACTCTGGACTCATCACCGGAAACCGCATACTTGAAGTCATCGCTACGCAGGATCACGCTGGCGAAATGGTTGTTGTGTACAGAATTGGAGATAGACGGGTCATTCGGTGCAGTGGTAAATGCCACATGAGGGCTGTTTTTCTTGATGCTTTCGCTCAGGGGTTCCAGACCATAGTGATACTTGTCCACATCGTTGCGATCCTGTCTGCCCTCTGTGGTGTCGTCTGCATCTGCATTCACATACAATCCCTTCGGCACCGGAAAATATCGGGGTGCCTCTGCGTTGGTCAGCCGGACCTGAGTTCCGGAAATCGTTTCCGTAAAGCCCTCTGTCCGAATCACCCAACGCACCTGACGAATCGATTTGTGCAAATTGATGCTGCCGCTTGTGATCTGCGGCTTCAGCTTTTCGTTGGTGCTGTCAAAATGCAGGTTGCCGGCTTCCAGTGAAATCGTCTGGTTTGCGTCCAGTGCATAGCCCTGTTTTTCGCCGATACGTACCCACCAGCTGGTTCCCTTGCCGCTGTTGGCACAGGCATTTGAATAAATGCCGTCGTCCTGCTCCGTTTCCGGTGCAAGGAATGCTTCTTCATTGGCAGGGTCCGTGCTGATCAGCACATACGGATACACTTTCAGGTGCTTTTCCAGAATGTCATGAACCAGCTGCCGGTCTGCGGCATACTCGGTTTCCAGTGCACCTGCTGACGGAATTGCCCAGTTACCGGTAGAAATTTCCGTTACATTCGGATAAACCAGCTCTGAAACGTGAGGCAGCACACCCGGTTTGTTGACCGGTGCCACCTTCGTGGTACCACGCAGCGTTGCGTAGTTTGCCAGATTATAGTTGACCACGAATTCATTTACCGATGCGGTATCGTTAGACACCTGATCGATATAGCTGACAGTTTTATAAACCTGCTTAATATGCGGGTCTTCCGCAATGATAATGGAGGAGTTCGGGTCGTTGACACGCACACGCTCATAGTTCAGATCTGCACGCACCGTGGTTTTCGGTGCAGTAACAGCAACTTTCGCAGAAGAAGCAGTCAGATAGATCTCACCCGGCACAACGCCGTCAAAGGGTTCGATCTCCGGAATGGCATCGTTCTTTGTACGGTTGGTATCCTTCACCCGCACCGCATTTTGCAGCTGCATGCCCTCCATAGTCTGTCCGGTGAAGTTGAAATCATAGGTATCATATACAATGTCACTTGCCGGCACTTCCTGCCGCTGTTTCTTTTCATAGACGATATTGCCGTAGTCGTTGTAGACATAGCCGTTCTCGTCCTGCTTCGGCATCAGGCAGCCGCCGCGGGTGTAGTACTTGCCGTCTGCATCACGTTCTGCAAACAGACCGTCCTTTGTAATGGCGAACTTGCCGTCTGTCTGTTCGAACGTTGCATAGACCTTGGCATAATAATCCTCCCAGCTGCTGTCCGTATCCGCCGGCACTTCCAGATTGTCGATTCGTGTCTTGATCTTAAAGTTCAGCGTGCCATTGAAATAGCCCGCCGGATGACAGCCTGCCACATAGGTGTTGTCATTTGTGCAGTCGAAGCCGTCATCTTTCGGCGTGGTGATCTCGAATACCAGCGTTTCACCGCCACGCTTTGTGGCAGAATCTGCCCGTGTCAGTCCGTCCGCCGTATTTTCTGCCGGTGCAACATCTCCGGCAAAGTACCGCTGTGTCAGCTCAATGCCCCAGCCGGCAGCCTTTGCATGTGCCATGGTAAATGTCTGCTTTTTCCCCGACTTATCGGTGTATTCCAGATAGTAGTCGTCCAGCAGATCGTCCTCGTCCCAGTACCGTACATTTTCCGGCAGCTGGAATGTGACAACCATTTTGGCGTGGAAGATGCTTCCGCGGTAACGATAGTCTGCCTCCGACTGGCTGGAAACCTTGGCACTGTACCAGAGAATATCACTATAGTCAAAGTTTTCCCCGTTGTTCTGATACTGCTGACGGGTTTTCACTTCGTCCAGATCTTCCTTGTTTCCGGCAAAGCCCTTTTCGCCTTCTTCGGTCTTTTCAGCAGCTACCATATTCTCCGCCTTTAAAGACGGAGTCTGCGTGCGGATCTTCAGCGTATTCACAACGCCGGAATCCTGCATCACATTGGCAGAAGTAATATCCTGGAAAAGCATATCACTGCTGTTGTCACGCAGTGTCACATCGCGGTTCAGTGCGGAACGAATTTCCTCCGACAGCGGCTTGTTCTTTCGGTACTCGTCCATTTCCATGGGATCGCTCTCGGCGTACCGGCTCATGCTGCCCAGCATATAGGTACCGTTTTCGTACTTATGGGTCAGCAGAACGTAAGGATCCGGATTGGTGGTCGAAAGTCCGTCCTTGTCTGTATCCGGACGCATGGGCAGCGTATCCTGAGAGGAATCATAGTACACTCTCTCGCTGTAGTATTGCATCAGTACTTCCGTATCGGTTGCTGCAACTGCGTCCTTTCGCTTGTCTGCACTCCGGTAATCATACGTATCATAAGCGTTTACAGCTGCACTCAGATTTACCGGTGAGCATACCTTGTATAAATTTCCGGAAATGTCGTTGTCCGTGATAAACTGGTACGCGTTCACTCTGCTGGAAACATAGGAATAGTTGTTCAGGTAATTTTCCAGCAGGTCTTCGTCTTCCACGCCGTTGATCACATCGTCCGGCTCTGCATAAGTAAAGGTCTTGATGCAGAAATTGTACAGACTGCCGTTTCGAATCGCAGCGTCCTTTTCCCGCTTTTCTGCCAGTTCCGCTGCGGTCATTGCCTTTTCAGTATCGTTTCCCTCCCTGGCAAAAATCTGTACCACATAACGCTTGGTAGACGCATCATAATAGACCTCAGTATCATAGAGTGCCTTCTGATTTGCCAGATTGGTAGTGGCATCTTTGTCGTACAGTTCCCAGTTCAGAGGCTTGTCATTCTTGGTGTTGTCCGTGGTATAACGGGAGCCGTCTGCCGCAACCGGAACAATGCCATAGGGCAGAATGTTCGTGATGACCGGCAGAGAAAGCGAACCCTTTTGCCCGCCGTCTGTACCGTAGCTGTGCAGCGTCTTTTCATTGTTATAGCCGCGTATGCCGACACTGCCGCTGTAGCCGTACTGATCCCAGTAATAATTGTTCTCCACATGAACATTGATCCAGTTGACTTCACCCTGTGTTTCGGTGTAGTACTGCTCCACATTTTTGCCGTACATCTCGGTTTCATTGCTGCCGACAGTTTCGCTGATCGTTGCCCAGCTGCGTACCAGAGGTTTCCGCAGCACGGCTCTGGTGCCGGTTTCCGCGTAGAACATGGTCTTGCCGCTGCTGTAACGGTCGATGCTGTCATTGCTGGTAAAGCGATAGCCGCTGCCGTCTGCTACGACTTCCTTGTTCTGGATATTGTAGCCGTTGACAGAGGGCATATTCGGAGAAGATGCCAGATACTTCAGGTTTCCGAGCTGTCCGTCACCGGTATAGCCGTACCAATACAGCGGACTCCAGAGGTAGTCCATGCCGTACAGCTGGTTGTGCTTTGTCAGCACCTTGGTGGAACCGTCCCAGTGGTCGATGTCATAGATCTGGTAATACAGGTGATTCTGGCTGTTCCCTTCCACATACGGCTGTGTGAGCACACGGTCGTACCATGTGCCGCTTGCCGTATTGGTGTATACTTTTGCCGGAAGCGTTACCCGTGTGATATACCCAAAATCACTGCCTCTGCCATACCACTTTTTCAGCGGCTGCTTCACTGTGATCTTTACCACATACGGTGTATACTCGTCTGCGGTATAGTATCCGTCAGCACCGTCTGTGAGATCTGCATTCTGTGCTGCGTCCCGCATTGCCTTCGGGGCAAGATACTGCGGATTTTTGTCTCCCGGTTTCTGAATCATCTCTGCGGTGACATTTGCAGCATCGATCTGAGCGAATGTATTTGCCTTCGTGTCGCCGGTGTTGGCATAAGCCAGTATCTGAGAAACGTCCAGACTGCCGTCCGCGTTCATCACCGGCTTCATGCCATAGGCATAGGTATACAGGAATGTCACACCGTCCAGATCCCAGTCACCGTAGTTATACGCCTGAAGCTGTACCTTGACATCTTCATCATATTCCAGTGCAGCTGCACCAGACCGGTCTGTTACTGTGTGTACACTATTATGATAGGTGTCTAATCCATCCCAGTCCGAATATGTTCCAAAATACGGGGAATTCGGATCGCAAAGCACATTTTCAGTATGATCGCCGTTCGTCTTTTCATATTGGATATTGCTGGTTACAAATTCCGAACTGGTGGCAAGCCATGCCTTTTGCAGGTGCAGGCGTGTTTCGCTCCACACAACAGGTGTATTCTCTGCCGAATCCAGATTTGCCCAGTCTGCATGATTCTGGTTCCGCTTGCCCATTGCCAGCTGGAACCAATCTCGGTTTGCACCGCCTGCCATGTACTTCACGGTCTGGGGCAGCTGCTGGAGCTGGTCAGCCGTTTCGATCGTGGAATTGGCAGTATATTTCACCGTCTGCATATTCTTTGCAGTCTGTGAATCCTCGTCCAACAGCGTGTTGTTCTGTCCGCTGATGCTACCGCTTGTGGTGGAAGAACCCGGAATGTGGGTAATGGTCTGATCCAGAAATTCCCACATATCCACCTGTGTATTCTTATCCGCACTGAAGCCAATATCGTGCATCAGATAGTCCATATCCATCTGGATACTGCTGTTCTGCACCTGCTTGAAATTATTCCAGACGTTTCCGGTATCAGAGAATCCGTCGGTCAGCATCGGATAAAGTTTGCCGTTCGTAGAGGAACTATAATAATTATGATAAATACTGTTCTGATAATACTCACCAATGCGGGGGAAATATGCCGGGTGCAGTCCGTCACCGCCTGCAACAGATGCGGTGGTATCGTCTGCATAGGTGGATGCAGTGTACACCATAGGCAGGTCTTCTTCCCGAATGGTCGCCGAGTAGCAGAACTCGATCTGTTCTCCCGGCTGCAAAACGAAGTCCGCATCGGGAGCATCTTTATAACGCAGCCGCAGTTCGTATACCGTAAAGGAAATCTGATATGTGGAGTTTTCGTCCGGTTTCAAATCTGCAAATGCCTTTTGTGCTGCATTTTTAGAATTGAACCCGTCTGTATAGGTCATCTTTCCGCCATAGTCATACCCATTTTGTGCGGTTTTGGCTACCAGATACAATTCTATATTGCTCAGATCTTTCTCGTTGCCGTCCGCATTCAGAAGACGCAGGTGGAAATTGGGTATGCTGTCGCCGACCCCATACGAATCGTACAAAGTCTTGGTAAAATATTCCGGTACCTTATCATAGATCACCGGATTGATGAGCCTGCCCTCCTCACCTGCCTGTTTTCCGCTGCTCAGTGCGGCCAGGTTGTTTTTCAGTGTTACCTTCTGCCAAACAGTATCGCCCGGACGATAGCTTGTTTTCTGTGCTTTCTTTTCCTCATACACTGCCGCAGCATCGCTCTCGGAAGAAAATGTCTGGGTGTGGAACGATGCAATGGGGTTTTCCCGATAAACCTTAGGATTCAGAACTTTGGTGTCTGTCAGGTATGCCGTGTGCTCTGTCGGTGTTTTGGCAGATGCCACACTGCTGCCGCTTTCAGTCACCGTCACTGCATTTTCGTTTTCACTGTGAATGTGCTCATAGGTGTTGGTGGCTGTGAAATACTGGGTATAGGTATCTGCCTTCACGCCTGTGCCGTCTGTGACATCCTGGTATCTGCCGACACCGGTCAGTGTCACATTTTGCAGAGCCGCTTTTGCCTTGGAAGTACCACTGTACGCAGTGGTCGTATCAAAGCCCTTGAGATCGTAATACACCCAGCGAACGCCCACAACATTCGGCAGGTCGGCGTCTGTCATTTTCGCAGTTGCGACTTGATCGGTGGTGCGGGAAGCATCGTAGTCGTAAGATTTCCATGTCACCTTTACACCGTTTTCGTTCGTCCGGAATGCAATGTTTTCGTCTTCTGCAAACCGCGGATCTGTACGCGGCTCTGCAACGGCATAGAGCACTTCCACTCTGCCGAACTTGTCTGTTTCCTCCGGGACTGTGTAGGGCTCCGTCAGTTCAAAGCCGCGGTAGAACACATCGCCGCTATCCTTGGAACGCTTTTCCAGGAAAGAAACGTCTACCGTGTAGGTATCGCAATGGTGACCGGTTTCATTGTACAGGTCGCTGACTGTCAGCACGGCACCCTTTCCGTCGTAATTCTGCTTGATGTCGTTTACCTGATAGGAAAGCGTTACCGGTGCAGCAGACTGATAGGTCAGTTCGTTCTGCACGTGTGCATAATACTGTGTCTGCTTGTCTGCATCTGCCTTGGTATACCGGTAGTAATAAGACACGCCTGCACGGTCGGTCGTTGTCTTGTTCCAGTAGTATCTTCTGTCTGCATTCGGCAGATGTGTTGAACTGGTGGTATCATAGATTGCATACTGCGGATAGCCGTGCTTGGGGGCAGCATGAATTTTGAGATCCGGTGTGCCGACAGTGACAGCATCATAGCTGCCGTCGTTTTCCGTCAGCTGTGTGGTCACACGCAGGTAAACCGTTTCACCCGGCTTGATCTGGTCATCGGATTTTGCACCCTTGCCCAGTTCTGCCACCAGCCGCCGGTATGCAGTTTCTGCCGGCTCTGCTTCTGCTGCAAGCAGGGCATACTTGACACCCTGTGCCGCTTCGATCGTCGTGCCGCCGTCTGACAGAGCAGCGTGAATATCCGCAGCCGGAATATTCTCCGCGGCATTTTCCGTTGTCAGCACTTTTCCGTCTGCATCTACAACGTCCCAGCGAACGATTCGCTGTCCCTTTGGAACAGAGAAGTCCACTGTGGTATGTTCCAGCGGAATCAGTGCATCGTCCGGCGTGTTCACCCGAATGGTATACTCTACATAATCATACGGCATCAGGTGCAGATAGTCCACCTCATCGATGTTTCCGGTCTTGGAATCCTGATCGTACATCTTTGTGCGGGTGACTTCTGCGTTCAGCATACCCGTCAGATTCTTGACTGTATAGTCTGCCTCTTTCTTGCTGCCCTTTGCAGAACCGTCCGTATTCTTATAAATATAGGTATTGGCATTGGGGTCAATGGAGGTAAAGACTGCCGAAAGCTGGTTGGTGGTTATCTGCTCCGGATAGCTGTTGGGAGCCTTTCCAAAGGTCGGCGTGGAATTGGCGTTCCACTCGTCACCGGTGAAATCGTCCGGTGTCCGGTCGACATAAACGCCGTCATACAGGAATGCACTGGTGTTCTTGGTATGATCCGCCGACAGGTATTCCCCGTCACACAGCACAGTACTGCTGTCATTTCGGTCTGCCTTTTTCGCCTTGAAGTCCAGCTGGAAGCTGTTGACATATGCTTTGACATAGGTTTTCTGATTAGTCGTATTGGTATAGGTTCCGAGAACGCCGGAATCTACCCGATACAGCTGCCGCAGAATCTGTTCCACATCAACGGTATAGACTTTCTCGCCCTGTACGGTTTCCGTTGTGCTGACATGCACCACATAGATGCCGTCTGCCATGCCGTCTACGCCGGAGCCTTTTACCACATTCACCGGAACGTTCGTGCTGCCCACTTGGAGTGTCAGATTTGCCACGCCGAACCAGTTGTCGTCCAAAAGGAATTTCGGCAGGTAGATATGCTCCAGCCGGTATCGGCTGTCCATGGTGTTGGTGGTAGCCGCACTGTCAATACGTGCAGCCGCCTCCTGCCCAGTCGCATTCTGCTTGTCCTGATTGAACAGCTTCACGCGGAACAAGCCGCGGTTCGGTGTGTTGTTGTCGCTCTGGCTGTAATCATAGTACAGCTTTTCTGATACGCTGCCATTCTCCGTTTGCAGCTGATACCCTGCCCGAAAATCGATCAGGTAGCCCATGATTATCGCATTGTCCGACTGCTTGTAGATTTCCTTGTCCGGTTCATAATCTGTGGAAACACTGGTTTGAGCAGTGTTCTTTCCGTACATGTCATCGTCTGTCTTGTTGATCGCATACGGCTTGCCCTGCACCAGAATATCCCATGTATTGGTATTGTGATAATCTGCCTTTTCCTTGTTGGTCAGTTCCGCAGAATAATCCCCTGTACCCGGAATATCGTACATGGTCATGCTGTAGTCTGTCACAAAAGTATCTTCGCCCAGAACCACAACATATTTCCCGCCGTCCTTTTTTACGGCATAGGTCGGTTCGATCTGCGGCTGGTTTGCTCCGGTGTCCGCATCGTCTGCGTTTCCCTCGGTGCTGCCGCCTGCATTGTCCCCGTTATCTGTGTTGTCCTGCTGTTTCGGTGTGTACTCGAAATAAATGTTCCAGTCATCGGTTTTGCCGTACATCTCTTTCAGTTCAGACACCGGAACAGAAATGGTCTGTGCCGTTCCGACAACGTCATTGTTCGTGTTCTTCGCATTTATGGTGAACACAATGCTGTCATCATCTCGGAAATACTGATAGATCTCTTTCTTGATCTGAAGTCCGGTAGTCAGAAAGCCCTTGTATTCATAGTCATCATCAGGGCGAATCTGCGGCAGGCTGTCAGACAGCACGACCTTGTCCGTGAAGGACAGCTTATTCACCCAGTCATACTGGTCGGTACGGGAGTACGGGCTGTTCATTACCCAATGGTAAACATCGTTATTCGGTGCAAAGCGACCCACACCGTCCCAAGTCGTGTTGACGTGAGATGTAGGAATGGTGCTTTCTTTGGTGTTGCCCTTCCGATAAAAACGGATCGCGAAACTGTTGTCCTTTCCGAATTCTGCATTGCGGTTTTCCGCTGTAGCGGGGGTTTCACCGACACCCTTTTGCACATTGTCCTCATCGTTGACGATATGCACACGTGTGCTGGACTGCAAATGCTTTGCAGTATAGTCGAATATCTCATAGGTCCAATAGTGTCCACAACGATAATAATCATAGTGACTGGTCCAGGCATAATACTTGTCTGTGAAGGACCAATCTGACTTTTCCTTGTCCGCACCGGAATCTGTCCGCACCTTACTTCTGCCATTGGTGGCTTTGCCCACAGTCACATCAGCATGTGCTGTAGCAACCGCCTCATCCATGCGGTAGAAACGTCCGGTAACTTCAAACATTCCCTGTGTGGAAGAATCCGTCTGGTCATACCAGATGCCATAGTCCGGCGACTTTGCCGTTTTGCCGTCATTGTTGACAGTCTGATAGCGGTTGATGTCAATGGTCACAACGACCTGTGTCACCGGATTTTCCGGATTCTTTCCGTTATAGCTCTCCGGCTTCTTATAATAGTTGGCATCGTCCGCGGAGAACATGTCCGCATCGCTGCCCAGCAGATTCAGCCGTGCAAAGCTTCCGTCTGCATTGCTCTCGTTGGCTTCATAGAGAATTTCCTGTCCGGAACGGGTACGCTTAGTACCGTCTGCATAGATTGCTGTAACCGACTGAACATAGTCCTTGGCACGAGGATCAATTTTCAGATAGTACGCATCGAATGTGTTCGACGGCAGGTCTAATGTAATATCCACAGTTGCCGCCGTATTCAAAGACGCATTGCGCACATAGTCATACGACTGGTGTTCCTGTCCGGCAAGGGTCGGCTTTGCCTTGGGCAGATTGTTCCCTGTGTTCAGATACTGGCGGAAGTCCACAGCGAAAGAACCGATGGATTTATAGCCGATCTCCAACTCGGAGTTATCCGCACTATCTCCCCACTTCTCTTTTTCAGAGAACAGATAACCGTTTGCGCCGTGTATATGCTTATCGCTTCTCCAGGAGCAAGTCGTCATATTTTCTGTGGGCTGGGCATACTTCTTTCGCAAATGTTCCACGGCACTGGCTGCTGCGGTGTACTTCTTATCTCCGGCACTGGCATCTTTATAGAATGCCATAACAGTGGTGTCGAAATACATCTTGGAAACATAGATCGCCGTGGTGTCTTTCTTCGTTACAATATACTTGTCCTTATCGTATGCTTCTGTGATATAGCCCTTGGATTCCCGAAAGCCGTCCAGATAGTTATGTGTATCTACTTCCAGCGTATCGGTCTTTCCGAACAGCGAATCGTCATAGCCGTCAAATTCAATATACCGCTTTTCCGATGCGGATTTGTCCACCAGCTTTACCAGTCTGCCGTTCAGTTCCACCTGTGTCAGGTTCTCGATGCCGAACGCTGGGAACAGCCGCGTGCCTGTATCTCTGGTAAATGTCAGTGCACCGTCTGTGTATGTATAAATGGTATCCGGTGCATCTTCCGTATAAAAACCGGTAACCTTTCCGGCTTCGTCTGTTTCCGGCAGCAGGGTTACGGTTTTCTCCTGATCGTCCGCATCTTTACCAGTCAGAATGATATTGTCAAATTTGCCGAACTGATCGATCAGATCCTGATAAATTCGCAGTTCCGTGGTATGGAAACCAGTTCGTGCTTCTCCCTGCTTTTCATAGGGAACCTTGGCAATGATCTGGGTATCGTCCAGCACCGAGATGGTTTCATTGGCAAATTCCGCACGCAGCAGAAAGTCACGGTCATACGGCACGCCGAAAATGGTTTCATTTCCGTCCGTGTTGCCCGATGCCGCACGTGTAGATTCTTTCTGATCGTTATAGTAAATATGGGTATTGACACTGAGTCCCGGACGGTCTACATGGAATGCCACAGATGCGGATTTTGCCTGATTTTGCATCAGTTCATGCTGCGGTGTCACCGTCATTTTCGCAGTCAGGTCATCAAACCAGTCACTTGTGCCGTAAATACGCAGTTCCGGTGCATTGCCCTGCTCCGCAGAAAGGTCGCGTTCCAGATCGGCATAGGCGATTTCGATATTTGCAAGGTATACGCCCTGTGCTTTCCAATCGGACAGATCTACTTCCAGTTCCCCTGCCGCATTCTTATGCTTTTCCAGTTCTTCCAGAGAAACGGTCTTTACCTGTGCAGGACCGGAAACACCCTCCGGCAGGAATGCAGTCAGCTGGACCGATTCGATCTCACCGCTTTTGGCATAGTTGGAGGAAATCGTCACCTTGTCCGACAGATAGCCCTTTACGATTTTCGCATTGTCCTTTTCCGTTTTCACGCCTACGCTCTGGAGATCAACAGAAATCAGCGACTTCCCCGCCTTGGAATAGCAGTCAGAAGTTTCTTTGTTCTCCAGCAGGAAACCGTAGTACAGATCATTTGCCTTATTCGGCACTGTCAGGCTCTTGTTGCTGGTCTGGTTCGTTTCCGGACGATTGGCAGAGGGCGTAATGACAAGGTTGGTCTTTGCCACCTGCATAGTCGCCTTCGAAGACGTCTTAGATGCCTCGTTGATGCTGCCAATTACCTCGAATCTCGCCGATGCTTTCAGATCACCGACCCAATCTGTCGAGCCGTACAGCTTCAGATTCATCTCCTTGAGATTGTCCAGATCTGTATTTCCGTAGATGCGTGAGAAAATGATCCGCACACTCCGCAGACGCTGAATGGTATCCGGAACGGTATACGTAACATTGCCGTCTGCATCTGCGGTCAGGGCATCAGAACCGACCGTCAGACTGGGCACAATATTTGCCTCGGTGTCTGCGGTATAAGTTGTATTATTCCAGTCGAAAAGTTCAATTTTTTCGATGGCAGCCGCCCGTCCATCGCCGATGCCGTTCAGGACAATTTTTCGGGTGTCAAAGCCCTCTATGTCTTTCAGACAGTCTGTCGGTGCATTGCCGACACTGTCCATATTAACTTGCAGCAGTGCGTGAGAACTGGTGGAACGGGAATTGTTGGTCAGCAGGAACTGATACCACGTCTGTTCCGTTTCGCTGCGGTTCGGCACAGCCAGTGTCGGATAAACGGGATACGCTATTCCGTTTTTATCATACCGGACAGACTGCACCGCAGAGGCTTCTGTGCCGTCCTTGCGAATCGCATGTACGCTCGCTTTCAGCTCCGGCAGCACCTTGGACACGTTCAGTGTGACGGTATCCTCCACCGTCTGATCCAACGCGGTCTGGTCATGTTCGCCGAAGCTGTATGCCGTTTTCAGCACGCCATGCGGAGTGATGTCCCTTTCTGTGGTAGGCGTTCCGTGAATCTGCACATAGCAGTTCCCGTCATCTGCTGCATCAGCAAGCGGAATGCTGTCGCTGATACGCTGAAAATACACGGTCATGCCGGTGAGATAGGTCAGTGTGTTCCACGCAGACTTTGCAATTACCACATTGCCGTTTGCATCAGTACCGTAATTCTCCAGATCGTCCAGCGTAATATCCGAATCGACCAGTGTTTCTCTGTTTACCACCTTGCCGTGCAGTACGATCTTCTCGATCTTTGCCTTCTTCAGCAGGTTCTCACTGAGCAGGATTTTCGAGGCGACCAGTCCGCCGGCAGTGTAATCCTCATCGGGATACAGACCGGTGATGTCCAGTGTTGCCGGACTGATCTCGGAAATGCTGTCGTTGGAAATCACAAAACGAGCCGCCGCGGTATCGTCATTCAGGGAAACCGTCTGCGGATTGTTTTTCTGCACCAGATCACCGATCACATCTTCATAAACGCCTACGCCGGTCAGTGCCGGTTTCGCCTGTTCTGTGCGGATAACAGCATTTGCCTGTGTGACTTCTTTCGGCTCCGAAACCCACTTGCCCTCGCCGTCCTCCGATGCCGTCGGCGGCTGGTAATAGTGCACTTCGTAAGAGGTGTCGATCTTGTTGTCATATGTCCACAGGTGCGGAAATGCACCACGCATGGTAATCAAACCGTTGAACTCGGTATAGCGTGGGATCTCCTCCCGAAATACAAATTCTACCTCGTTGCAGAATGTCAGACCAGTCTGGTTGGTCAGCACGTCGCCGATTTCCAGTGTCCAGTTCTTTTCTTCTGTCACGCCGGCATCGGTATCCTGTTCCAGATGCAGCCCCAGTTCGCCGGCAGTCTTATAGATCACATCGCCGTTTGCATCGGTAAAGCCAAACCGGATAAACTGGTTGATGTCTGTTCCGTCTACCTTGAACCAGTCTTTCAGCTGAACGTCCGGATAATGCACCGTGTCATTTTTCAGGCAGATCTGAATTTCCCGTAAGTCAAAATCCTCCGGCACGTGGTCTGTTGAGATCGCATTGAATACCGGAACGTTACCGATGCTGTGGAATCCGTCCAGATAGTATGCGTCTACTGCACCGATACCTACCGTCTTGTCCGTCACTTCGTTGCCGTCTGCGTCCTTGACATACTTGTGGTGGGTAAAGTTCTCCCATGTGTGCGGAGTGAAGCTGGTAGAATCTGAATCCTGTTTCGACCAGTGAATGTTGCTGCCACCGCCGAATGAAATTGTTGTGGTCAGTCCGGAAGTGTTTTCAAATCCGGTGCTGCTGTTAAAGTTATTCGGATACGGAATCGCAACCATGTATTTTCTGGCAAAATAATGCTTTTCATTAGGATCACTCTGGTTCAGTTTTTCTGCTTTCTTCTCGGAATACAGGGTATGAGACTTGTCCGATACTTCCTTTTGCAGAATAATCGTACCTGTACCGGAATAGCCATATGGGATAGTTTCCGCAGGGATATTCGAAAAGTGTTCCAGATCCCACTGGGTTTTCCAGTCCGGTGTATCGGTGACATCATAGACCAGAACGCCGCCCGCATTGGGCTTTCCGATAAACTCATGATGCTGATAAAAATCAGCCGAAAAATCTTTGTTCTGCGTGTCCGGATTTTCCTTTTCCCAGCAGAGAAGATCTTCGTCCAGAACGCTCCGCATCTTGTCCGCATTGTGCTGTGCCTGCAATGTGATCAGATAGTTATCGATCGTACTGTCCAGTTCCTCTGAATCATTCTGCACTGTGACTTCGTACACCATGTAGTTATACTTCTGCCACATGACAGCATTGTCTTTGTTTGTACTCGCTTCGTCCAGCTGCACAGTAGGAACGCTTTCAATTTTCGTGCTCCACTCCAAGTTGGAGTTGACAAATGTAACCGTACGCTGGGTTTTGGTGCTGGTGTCCAATTCATCAGTTGACCACCCGCCGCCGATCAGCGTGTTTCCGGAATCGTACAATTCGTCATAGGAAAATTTCATTTCCAGTGTTGCAGCAGCATTTTCCGGAATGCTTACCGCACTGCTTGCCGTGTAAAACTGCATGTCAAACTTCGGCGTACAGTTTCCGCTAAGGGGTTCATAGGCATTTTTCAGAGTGATTTTTCCGCGGATATAACTGTTGTTTTCCACTATCGCTCCGCTTGCATCATAGACTGTTGTGGAATTGCCGAAGGTACTCTTGTCGTTCAGCTTCGCTTCCATGCCGATATACTCCCCTGCCTGCTGTTTGGCAAAAGGAATTTCCTCTAAGCTGTTCACCTGTACCAAAACGCCGTTGTCGTCCCAATACAAATACGGCAGCGTCAGTTCCAGATTCTGCCCGCGAACAGAGCCTGTGGAAAAATTCGGGACAATATTCACAGTCAGCAGTGTTTGCTGCTGCTTCTGGATCATGTAGAAGCTGCCGATACCGTCGTTGGTTTCCGGAGTCAGCGTTGCACCGTTTGAGGTAACGGCTCCGAAACCAACCTGAAATGTGCCGGAATTTCCCAACGCTGCCGCCGCCGCAAAAATCGTTCCCCAATTGCACGAAGTCAACACCATTACGGCTGCCAGCATGCCATAAATGACACGCTTCCATATACTGATTTGTCGATACATTTCAATTCCTCCTGTCACGTGACACCATTATTTTTGTGTCAATCATCTTCATAAGCCATATTCCTTAAGGAAACACTGCATAAAGCCCGCCTGACGGCTTTGCACGCAATTTGCTTGCAGCGTTTCCTTAGATTTCGGCAATTTAGTTGTATAAAACAGCTAGTTTTCCGCTTTAATTTTTGTTTTAAATTGTGCTTTTTGTACATTTTTCTGCGGTTTTACACTTATTTTAATTATAACACTTTTATGTGAAATTGTCAACATCTATTGAAGAAAACCGCATTATACCAAACCGGCAGCTGTGCTTTGTGCAACATTCCCTTAAATTTCCTGTGGTAGTTGTTTCAATTTGTTTTTTCTCCCTTTGGATGCTGTTTTGAGAAGCCGCTTTTTTCCCTCCTGATATTACTAAGACAATGGAGCATGGCAAAATGGGAAGGTTGCAGATGTAAACTTTATATGAATTTAAAAAAACAGAAAAGGCAGCATACAAAACCGGTTATTTCACCGGATTGTATGCTGCTTAGGGAAAATGATTTTAAGGCAATACCGCACAAAGATTGTGCGACAGATGCGTCGTCAAATTTTTCGTCAG
>OGYK01000892.1_pt1 | contig 23381 bp, 21 predicted proteins | sample 1576501 | NCBI WGS metagenome assembly OGYK01 (sample SAMEA3541530, study PRJEB24748) | human gut metagenome | biome: human gut; feature: human-associated habitat; material: faeces | place: China | collected 2012
AATTTAGTAACAGGTAATTTTGGCCTCTCGAACAGGTTTTGCGCTCAGCGCCGCCAACTTGATGCTTAGTTATTCTACATTTGTTTATTATCTTCTGACTTTACGCCACCTCCGAGTCTTAAATTCCCTGATTTTGCTGTTACTGATTTAGTGACAGTACTCATATTTGCCATTTTTTGGCCAGGGTATATGATTAACCCCCTATTTTCGTCGCGAATTAGACCGGCTTAAGCCCAAAACACGCCCGCAGCGTGTTAAGCAACGCCTCTTGCTTCTTCCTGCGGGCATCGACACGATTCCGGTACCGCTTTCGCATACGCTGGTGGATGCGCCATGCGAGCGCTTCCATCGCTTCCATGTCGCAGAGCATTTCGTTGTTGACCGTCGCGACCTCGATTCCCATAGTAATCAAGCCCGTGTTGCGTTTTTCATCATGGATACGTCCCTTCCGGGAGGAATGGCCCAGCTCACCGTTGTATTCAAGGTCAAACCGGGCTGTTTCCTGATACGCATCGCAAATTGCATGCGGCATCCTTGAGATTGCCTGCGCGCGGTCATCGAACTCGATCTTGTAGTCGGTCTTAAAAGGACCGCAGGCAAACCCACCATAGGAAAACGGAAGCGAAAACAGAGCGAGCATGATGCACTCCATGGGCGAGCGCAGGTTTTCTGACAGGTAGGGGCACAGGCGCAGCAGCTGTTTAGCGGCACTCCCCTTGCATGCGGCAAGGTAATCTGCCAGGCGATCGGGCGTCAGCACCGGCTCGACTTCAAAGTAGCCCACATCTGGCGGTTGATACTTATCCTTTGCAAGCCTGTTCACGGTGGGTGAGCTGTAGGGAGGCAGATACTTCCCGCGATCGCTCAGTGAAATCTTGGAACACAGTTCCTGGGCCAGGGCAAACGCCTGGATACAGCCGACCTCGCGGGCGACGGCAACACAAAGGGCCTCGGGAGATAGGCTGTACACCCCCGGTTCTACCTCTAGAATCGAGCCGGCAGGTAACCCGGAACACACGGACCAGCCCACGCCAGGAATGCGGCGGCGCTGCGCCGCAGATCCCACCAGCAAGCACAGATCTTCTTGCACCTCGCCGCTTTTGGCTCCAATTCGCACCAGGTCGGGAAGATAGATATCCTCGGTCGAAGGCGATGACGTACACAGCACGCGGCGCTCCTCATCGGGCTCAAGGTCCTTCCAGCCGATGTAGCCCATCTGCCGGCGCTCGGCTCGCATCATGCGCAGTGCCGAGGCGCCCGTCAGGATCACGGAAGCCGCTAGCTGCTCTTTTGTCGGCTTGTTGCATTGCCTGATTGTTACCGCCACATGAATCACCCCTACCAAACGCGTGCGAGAGCGAGGCCATCAACGGCCGCGGCACCGGCGCGCTTGAGTTCCGCCGAAGCCGCTGCCATCGTCGCGCCCGTGGTGATAACGTCATCGATAAGCAGCAAGCGGCGGCCGTGCACGTCCTCAACCGTCTCGTACATGCCTTGGGCACGCTCGCGACGCTCCTCACGACCGAGTTCGCGCTGGTCGCCATGCCCGTACTTGACGAGAGCATCGAGCAGGGGAACACCCGACAGCTCGCAAAATGGGCGCGCAATGGCCTCCATATGATCAAAGCCACGCCGCCGAAACGCTGCCGCCGTCGCAGGCACAAACACCACCGCATCCGCACCGGACAGCACACCTCCTAAGCGTTCGGGCGCTACGACCTGGGCATGCAGGGCGGTGTCGTAGAGCAGCTCCGCCAGATACGGCGCCAGGCGTCGCTCGCCCGCGTCCTTGTACGCTTTAATGATGCGCGGCAGCGGATGCGCATAGACGGAGCACGCCAGGCAGCGGTCGAGCGCCTCCGCCATTGCCGAGGACGTGCCCTCGACCGAACACTCAGTGCACAGCAAATCCCCAAACGGGGCGCCGCATCGGGTGCAGCTATGACGTGGGTCGATGAGCGTGAGCGCAGCCAGGCAGTCTTGGCAAATAAGCGCACCGGCGCGCTCGCAGCCGGCACATCGTGTTGGCGACAATGCCTCGAGCGCCTCGCGTGCCACCCGCTCGGCAAACGGTAGCAATTCGTCCGCAAACGGTAGGGCGCCGGCACCCTGCAGACGGCTCAATATGTTCAGATGGCTCTTCAAGACACAACCCTCCCTACGTTCGGTCGCAGGGAGGGTTGTTGATTCAGTGCTATGGTACCCCGACGCGTTTGGGGTCAGGCAGGTTAAATCCGTTTGCGGGCGCTATTCGCCGGTAGGCGGTTGTGGTGCAGACGAAGACGGGGTCGAACCCTCGCCACCATCTTGACGCGGCTTGCGGGAACGACGACGGCGACGGCGCTTCTGGCCCTGGTCGGCCGAACCCTCGCCACCACGATCTTCGCGCGACTCGCGTTCGTCGCGAGCAGCGCCGCGCGCGGCCTTGGCAGCCGCCCCTCCGCCATCTCCGGGGCGACGACGCGTGACCTTGACCTCGCCATCCGAGACCTGATCGGCAACGGAGGGCACCGAGGGCTTTTGCTGCGTGCCCGAGGAATGGCGACGACGCGGACGCGGGGCGCGCTCGTCATCGTTGCGCTGCTTGCTACCCTTGTCGGCAGGCGTATCGGAACCCGAACCACCCTTGGGGGCGGCACCGGCTTCGCGAGCGGCTGCGGCGCGGAAGGCGTCCTCGCGCTCCTCGCTCGACAAATGGCGGCGGCGACGGCGCGTGGGATTCATGCCACCGCCGCGATTTTGCTGTTGAGGCTGCTGAGCTTCGCGCTCGCGGGGGGAATTCTTGCCTGCGGGAGCGGCCTCGCCGGCATCGCCCGAATCCGAGCGCTTGCGGCGGCGACGTCCACCGGCAGCCTCCTCAGCCTCGGGTGCCTCGGCCTTGCCGCGACCCTTACCGCGGCCGCGACCCTCGCCCTGGCTCTGACCGGCACGGGTATCGGCGTCCGCATCGCGACGGCGGCGCTTGGGCATCGACGTGCCGGCCAGACGGTCGGCACTCGACAGGCCATCGCCCACGTCGACGCCGTTCTCGCGATCGAGCTCCATGAGCGCCAGGCGCATCTCGGGCGACTCGATGCGCTCGAGCACGTCACGCGTCACGCAGTCGGGGCGGCAGTTGCAGCCCTGCTCGGCGGCCTTCTTTTTGCAGCCCTCCGAGCACGTCATATCGGCCAAGTTGACCTTAAAGACTTTGCCGTTCTCCAGGCGCAACACCAGCTGCTCACGCGGCGTGTCATATTCCTGGATGCGCGCCTTGCCAAGTGGCGTATCGATAAGTGTCTTCTTTTTGGGCGCACGGCTCTTAAAGTCCTTGTACGCTTCGAACTCATAGCGCAGGCAGCACATCAGGCGGCCGCAAACGCCGCTGATCTTGGAGGAATTGAGCGGCAGGTCCTGCTCTTTTGCCATGCGGATCGAGACGGGCTCAAACTGTCCGCCAAAGCGCGTGCAACAGAGCTCCTGGCCGCACTGGGCATAGCCGCCCACCAGGCGAGTCTCGTCGCGCACGCCGATCTGGCGCATGTCGACGCGAATGTGCAGCGTCGAGGACAGATCCTTGACGAGCTGGCGAAAATCGACGCGCTCCTCGGCCGCAAAGTAGAACACGGCCTTCTCGCCGCCAAACAGGTACTCGACGCCGACCGGCTTCATCTCGAGGTCGAGTTCTTTGACCAGACGGCGGAAATCGACCATGGCCTCGTCGCCCTGGATGGCAAGATCGTCGGCAAGCTGCAGGTCAATGTCGCTCGCCACACGCAGCACGGGCTTGAGCGGCTGACCGATCTCGTCTTGCGGTACCTCGAAGGGATCAGCCGTAACCAAGCCGATCTCGGTTCCGCGCTCGGTGGAGCAAATAGCGTAATCTGCCTCGAGGATATCCAGGTCCTGCGGGTCAAACCACAGGTCGCGCGAGGCGTAGGTAAACTTAACGGGTACGACTAACGGCATTTCAGTGCCTTCCTGATATCGAACAGCATGACCTCGATGGCCAGCTGGGGAGTAACGTTTCTGGCGATGTTGCGCTCGGCGGTCGCGACCGCCTCGAGCGCCTGGGTGGCACCCGCAACATTGGTCGCGGCGGCAAGCCGACCGATCGTGTCGCGCACGTCCTCGTTCACCACGTCGGCTGCCTCGTCCTGAAGTGTCAGCAGCACGTCGCGCATGAGCGTCCGCGCGCTCGCCAGCGCTTCCATGATACCCGAACGCTCGCGCGCGTTGAGTTCGCGCTTGTTGCGGTCCTCAAGCTGCTTCAATGCTCCACGCGACAGGTAGTCGGCGTTTTGCTCGAGTACCTTTTCCTGCGTGGACTTGACCTCGGCAAGCGGCGCCTTGACGGCGACGATGAGCGACTTGGCGCGACTGAGCACGTCGGCCTCGTCGGCGGCAATGAGTGAGTCGATGGCACGGACCATCTGACGGCGGGCGTCCTGGCGCTCGGCGCTCTTAAGAAACTCGATGCCGCGTGTGGGGCTTCCCGCCACGGCGACCGCCATGCGGCAACGCGCAGGGTCCTGACCGGTGGCGCGGCTCACGGCCTGCGCGGCGACGGCGGGCGATACCAGCCGAAACGGCACACACTGGCAACGACTCACGATAGTGGGCAGCATCACGTCGGCCGAGGTGCCCAGCAAGATAAACATAACGCCCTCGGGCGGCTCCTCGAGCGTTTTGAGCAGTGCGTTGGCGGTGTTGGCACGCAGTTGCTCGGCACGGTCGATGATGTAGACCTTGGCCTTGGCACGGATGGGCGCCAGCGGCACGTCGTCGAGCAGCTCGCGGGTCTGGGCAATGAGGTAACCCGTGGCGCTCTCGGGCGTGTAATAGTGCACGTCGGGGTGCGTATGGCGGGCGACGCGCACGCAGCTATCGCATGAGCCGCAGCCATCCTGCTCGCACAGGAAGGCTTGGGCGAGCGCCCACGCGGCGTCGAGCTTGCCCGCGCCGGGAGCGCCCAAAAACAGGTAGGCGTGCGATGCGCGACCGCTAGCGACGGCATTGGTCAAAAAGTCACGCACGCGCTCTTGGGTGTCGAGCTTGGCCAGCAGGCTTGCCTGAGCGGGGGCCATGTTACTCGGCCTCCTTGGCAAGCGCGGCGGCGACGGCTTCCTGCGGAATGTCGAGACCGTACGCGCGAACCTGTTCGACCGTCTTCTCGAAGACTTCCTCGATGGTCGCGGTGGCGTCGATGAGCTTTACGCGGGCGGGTTCCTCGGCAGCAATTGCGCAAAAGCCCTGGTAGACACGCTCCTGGAATGCCATGCCTTTTGCCTCCATGCGATCTGCCGCGCCACGGGCGGCCATGCGCAACGCCGCCTGCTCGGGCGTGATGTGGTAGACGAGTGTGAGCGCCGGGTGCGTACCGGCGACGGCCAGGTTGTTGGCATCGCGCACCATCTGGCGATCGAGGCCGTCGGCAAACGCCTGGTAGCAGGTTGTGGAATCGTAGAAGCGGTCACACAGTACCACCTTGCCGACAGCAAGGGCGGGTGCGATGACCTCGTGCACCAACTGGGCGCGCGCTGCCTCGTAGAGCAGCAACTCGCAGGTGTCGCCCATCGCCGTATTGGCGGGGTCGAGCAACAGAGCACGGATCTTTTCGCTGATGGCAGTGCCGCCCGGTTCGCGCAGGCTCACAACCTGGTGGCCAGCGAGCTCGAGCGCACGGGCGAGCAGGTGCGCCTGCGTGGACTTGCCGGCACCGTCGACGCCCTCGAGCGTGATAAAGCTATGTTGAGCAGGCTCAAAAGCCATGGGCGCAGCCCCTTCCTACAAGGCGCGTAAATGCGAGTTACAGCAACCAAGCCATGATACCCCAGTGCTCGGCACGTCCCCAATGGCTAAAGGCGCCTTTCCAAAGTTGCGGTGAAATAGGGACTGATTGAAGCTCTGAGACCGCCAAACAGTCCCTATTTCACCGCAACTTATGATGGGGAATTTTGGATGCTGGGTATAATCGTCGTATTGCATTGAAATGTGGCGAAAGGAGTGGCAATGTCTCGGTATTGCGCCTCGTGCGGCAAGCGTCTTGCAGATGATGCCAAGTTCTGCACCTCGTGCGGTGCACCCGTTGAGCAAACAGCCGCGAGCGATAGCCAGCCCGCTTTTGAGCAGACCGGCTCCCTTGATACGCCGCAAGCCAAGGCGGACGACTCCCTCGCCTATAGCCCCGACCCCGCCGCAAGGACCGAGGCCGTCGAGACCACGCAGCGCATGCCCGTCGCGAGCGGCTCGCCCCAACAGCAGCCGGTTCCCGCATACGTGCCCGCTTCGCCACAGACCCTCGCTTCCAAAAAGAGCGGCACCGGGCCGCTTATCGCCGTTATCGTTGTGCTGGTGGCGATCATCATCGCCCTGGTCATCTTCTTTGCAATCAGACCGTTCGACAACGCCGCCACGCAGACGACTGCCGAGGTAGCTAAGCTGCACCATGACGTCGACGACGATGGCCTAAAGCCTCTCGGCGATCCCAACAGCCTGTACGACGATGATGACGATGACGACGAGGATGGCGGCGAAGCAACGCTCTCTGAGCAGAACCTCTACCGTCGCCTGAGCGAATACTACGACCTGCTCGAAGATCTCGACAGCCAGGTCCGTGGCTGCGCGCAGAACTTCAACGGCAACTATCTGGAAGAGGATCGAACCGCCCGTCAAAATCTCGCCGACGTCGCCGAGCGCACGGAGGACACCATCGAGCAGTATTACGACATCGTCGAGGACCTGGACGTCCCGACGAGCTCCAAGAACTACAGCTCCTGGAAGGACATCATCGCCCTGTACGACGACCTGGATCACCGCATTGACGCAATCTGTGATGCCTGGGAGATCAGCCTGAAATACGCCAAGCCTGCGGACCACAAGAATGAGATCGTGGCGCCGCTGTCGCGCGACAACGTGGCGGGCACCAATGACAATAAGTACCGCCTAGACTTTGAGGAGCGCTATCCCGGCGCCAAGCCTGTCGAGGTGAACTAGCGCTTTGTCGTTCCCGAGCCGGCAGTTAGGGACGCTCCTAAACTGCCGGCAGAAAAAGAACGTCCCTAACTGCCGGTCAAAAAAACGAGCGAGGATCGCGGGGTCCTCGCTCGTTTTTTTGGGCATTGTTTCGACTGCGCCGTTACTTGTCGGCGGCTGCTTTCTTGGCAGTCGACTTCTTCGCGGTCGTCTTCTTGGCGGCAGTGGCTTTCTTAGCCGTCGTCTTCTTTGCCGCCGTCGTCTTCTTTGCCGAGCTCGCCTTAGTCGCGGTCTTGCGGCCGCGAGCGGGCTTCTTCTCCTTGGTCGGGCAGTCCATGTTGACGCAGATACGCCACGGACCGCGCGCCGTGTTGACCACCACGATGGGGGCGCCGCACTCGGGGCAGGTCTCACCCGTCGCCTCGAGCTTACCGCGCGCCGGTAGAGGATAGCTCACGCCACAGTCATCGTAGTTGGTGCAGCGGATAAAGCGCTTGCCGCTCTTCTCGCTCTTGTGCGCGATCAGGTCGCCATGGCGTCCGGCCTCGGCGCACACCTTGCACTCGCCCACCTTAAGGTCAGGCTCGTAGTTGGTGGGGCACCTCGGGTTCACGCAGATCTCGAAAGCCTTCTGGCGGAACGGCTGACACTTGATGCGCGGCGCACCGCATTCGGGGCACACGGCGGCCTCGCCCTCGAGCGGGCTCACCTTGACGCCGCTCGGGACCGGATAGGTCACGTCGCAGTCGGGCCAGCCCATGCAGCCAATGAAGCTGCCACGGGTCTTGGCGCTCGTCTTCATAACCAGGTCCTTGCCGCACTTGGGGCAGGCGCCCACGCGCGCATCAGCCGTGACGGCGTCGCTGATGGCGTCGCCGAGCTCCTGCGTATGCTTGAGCAGCTCGTCGAGCACGCCGGCCAGCAGCGCACGCGAGTGCGTCACGACATGCTCTTCGGTGTCCTCGCCGCGCTCGACGCGAGTCATGTCGCCGTCGAGCTCGCTGGTCATATCGGGGCTCGTTATGCGCGGGGCAAACTGCGTCAGCGCGTCGATGATGGCGATGCCCAGCTGGCTCGGCTCAACGGGATCGTTTTTGAGATAGCGCACGGCATACAGGCGCTCGATGATGCTCGCGCGCGTGGACTTGGTGCCCAGGCCGCGCTTTTCCATCTCCTGCACGAGCTTGCCCTGGCTGTAGCGCGCGGGCGGCTCGGTCTGCTTGGCCTCAAGCTTAATGTCGAACACGTCGACCGTGTCGCCCTGCTCCAGCGGCGGCATCTGCTCGTCGCGCTTAAGGCCGTACGGGTAGGCCTCGCGGAAGCCCGGGGTCACGAGCACGTCGCCCGAGGCCACGAACGGCTCACCGTTCACGTCGAGCTCGAGCTTAGTGTTTTCGATGGTCGCGGGACCCATAAGCGTCGCCAGGAAGCGGCGGGCAATGAGGTCGTAGAGCTTGCGCTGGCCGCCATCGAGCGTGGACGGATCGCCTTCGCCCGTGGGGTAGATGGGCGGGTGGTCGGTGGTCTCGACTTTGCCGCGCGTGGGCTTCATGGGGCCGGCGAGCACCTTTTTGCACACGGGCGCCAGCGCCGGGTTGATCTTTGCCAGGTCGCTCACCACGGCGCCCAGATCGAGCGTCGCAGGGTACACGGTGTTGTCGACACGCGGATAGCTGATGAGGCCCGCCATGTAGAGGGACTCGGCGATGCGCATGGTACGCGCAGGTGAGATGCCCTCGGCCGCGGCGGCAGCCTGCAGCGAGGTCGTCGCAAACGGGGTGGGCGGCTGCTGCTTGCGGGAGCGCTTGGTCACCGCGGCGACGGTTGCCGTCGTAGCGCCGTCGACGTGGCCGTACGCCGTCTCGGCAGCATCTTTATCGGTAAAACGTGCCGTCTTGTGCGCAATCTTAAAGCGGTCATCCTCGGCAGCACCCTGAGCGGCACCCATGCCGCGAATCTGCCAATAGTCCTCGGGCACAAACGCCATGCGCTCGCGCTCGCGCTCGACCACCAAGGCAAGCGTCGGCGTCTGCACGCGGCCGGCGGAGCGCACGTTGCCAAAGCCGCCAAACTTGGCGAGCGTCAGGTAGCGCGTGAGCACCGCACCCCAAATGAGGTCGATGTGCTGGCGGCTCTCGCCGGCGTCGGCCAGATTCTGGTCGAGCGAGACAAGATTATCGAAGGCCTGCGTAATCTCGGCCTTGGTAAACGAAGAATACTGGGCGCGGGCGACCGGCAAGTCGGGCGCAACCTCGCGCACCTTGTTGAGGGCGTCCGAACCGATCAGTTCGCCCTCGCGGTCGAAGTCCGTGGCGATAATGACGCTGTCGGACTTCTTGGCAAGGTTCTTGAGCGAGCGGATGAGCTCCTTCTCGGCCGGCAGCTTAATGACGGGCGCCCAGGTGAGGTAAGGCAGGCTCTCGAGCTTCCAGCCCTTGATGGAGATACCATCGGCAAGAAACGGCTTGCGCTTGGTGTCGTAGGGCGGACGTGCCAGGCCATCGGGCATATCGGCCGGCAGCATCTCGCCGTCCTCGGTGACCGAATACCAGCCCAGCTTTTTATCGAACAGCACGCTGTCGCAAAAATCGGGTGCCAGGATGTGACCGGCAAGGCCGATGGTCACGCACTCCTCGCCCTTCCACTCAAAACGGTAGATGGCGGTGTTGTACACCTTGTCCTTTTTGGGCTTACCCGTGGACAGCCGCTCGGCGATTTGACGCGCGGCATCGTTTTTCTCGGCGATGATGAGCTTCAAAAGAGGCTCCTATCTCGTATCTCTGCGGCTACGCCCGCCCGTATGGCGGCCGACTTACGCCCTTGCTTGCTCAATCTGCCCGATGAGCCAATCGCACCAGGCATCCATGCCCTCGCCCTTGCGCGCGCTCACGGCAAACCGCGGCGCTTGCGGATTGAGGTCATCGAGTGTCTTAGTATACCTATCCATGTCAAAATCGAAAGCCGGGGCCACGTCGACCTTGTTGAGCAGCTGCGCGCCGGCGTGCTGGAAGATGCCCGGATACTTGATGGGCTTGTCGTCGCCCTCGGGCACCGAGAGAATCATGATGGACAGGTTCTCGCCCAGGTCAAAGTCGACCGGGCAGACCAGGTTACCCACGTTTTCGATAAAGATGACGTCGATGTTCTCCAGACCCACAGCCTGGTCGAAGGCATCGACAGCCTCCATGATCATGTTGCCCTCGAGGTGGCACAGACCGCCCGTGTTGATCTGGATGGCGGGCATGCCGGCTTCCTTCATGGTGATGGCGTCGACATCCGAGGCGATATCGCCCTCGATGACGGCACAGCGTAGGCCGGCCTTGTCACGCAGGCGCTCGTTGGTGCCCAGAATCGTGGTGGTCTTACCCGAGCCGGGGCTCGACAGCACATTGATCACGTAGGTGCCTGCCTCATTAAATCGCTGACGCAGCTGATCTGCCAGGCGCTCGTTGCGCGACAGGATCGGCGACGCGATATCAATCGTTTTCTCGGCCATACTTAGCGCTCCTTACTTTGGCCCCTTTATACCCCATCATTAGATGGCTAGCGGGCTAATCGTCGGGGGTTTCGATTTCGATACTTGCGATATCGAGCTCGCGGCCGTGCAGCAGGCGCACGTTGGCGCCGCCACACTGGGGGCAGCGACAATGGAAACGGTCGTGCTCAAAGACCTCGCCGCAGTCCAGGCACTCGCTTTGTGGATGGACCTCCTCCACGGCAAGCTCGCAGCCGCGCGTGAGCGGGTCCTCATCGCGAAACGTCTCCCACGCAAAGTCGAGTGCCTCGCGCACGACCTCGGTCATATCCCCGATACGAAGCGTTACCAAAACGGCGCGCGAGGCCCCCGCCCCACGCGCCGCGCGAATCACTGTATCGAGTATGCCGTTGACAATGCCAACCTCGTGCATACCGATTTACTCCTCGTCGTCCTCGTCGTCCGAGAACAGGTCCAGACGGCTCACGAACAGGCCCTCCTTGCCCTCGCGCGCGGTAATGACCACGCGAGCGATGGCGAGCGAAATCTCGTAGAGCGAGAGCAGGGCACCGTACATAAGGCCCAGCGTGACGGGCGAGCCGTCGGGTGTGATCACAGCCGAGCCCACGAGCAGGCCTACGTACACGTAGCGCCAGGCGCTGCGGAAGGCCGCGTAGGACACGATGTGGAAAACAGACAGGTAGAAGATGATGAGCGGCAGCTCAAACGCCACACCAAAGCCAATCATAAAGAGCAGCTCCATGTTGACGTAGTTCTCCAGATCGGGCAGCGCCGTGGCGACGGCCGAGGTCTCGCCGATGAGCCACTCAAAGCCCGCAGGGATGATGATGAAATAGCAGAAGATGGCACCCAGGAAGAACAGCACCGTCGAGGCGAGCACCGTGGGCACGACCCACTTGCGCTCGTTGGGGCGCAGCGCCGGCAGGAAAAATGCCAGGATCTGCCAAATGATCATGGGCGTGCACATGACCACGGCCATCTTGATGGCCAGCGAGAAGCGCAGGCCAAAACCGCCGAGCGTGGTGGTGATGTAGAACTTACCGTCCGGCACAAAGGAGCGGATGGGGTCTTCCAAGATGTCGAGCACCACGGGCGTGGCGAAATACAGCACGATAGCGGCGGCAAACACCGATACGACCACGATAGTCAGGCGGCGACGAAGCTCTCCCAGGTGATCGAAGAGCGGCATTCGCGCGGGTCCGATAGGCATTACTCATCGCCTCCCTTCGAGGCGTCGGCGGCAGTGGCTTCGTCCTCGGCCTCGAGCTCGCGAGCGAGCTGGTCGACGACAGCCTTGCGCTTGCGGGGACGACGGGCGTAGAGGTCGGCCGTCGTGGGCTCTGCCGGCTCGGGCTCCGGCTCTGCAGCAGGTTCGGACTCCGCGGGCGCATCGGCAGTGGCGGCCTCGGACTCAGCCGCAGCGGCAGTACCCTCGGTACTGGTATCCTCGGCAGCGACCTCGCCCTCAGCAGCACCCTCGCTTGCGGCCTTCTCGGCAGCAAGACGGGCGCGACGCTCGGCAAAGGTCTCCTTCTTGGCGGGCGCTGCCGTCTCGGTGGCATCCTCGTCCGCATCGGAATCGTCGTCGGCCGCAGCAGCCTTCTTGGGCTTGACCGGCGCCGACACGGCCTCACTCACCGGATCGATAATCTCGGACTGAACAACGGCCGTCATCTTTTCCTGCGTCTCGCGGAACTGACGGATGGCACGGCCGATCGTACGGCCCATCTGCGGGAGCTTATCCGGGCCAAACAGCAAAAAGCCGAAGACCACGATGATCGCGAGCTCACCCTCTCCAATACCAAACACACATACCTCCAAGGCTCGATGTGAGTCGAGCCCGCGCCGCGCCATTCGGCCGGAACTCGTCTATTCATTCGGTCAAGTATAGCGCCCGGACGCCAAAACGTCCGAGCGCATCACAAACATATGCCAAACGGCACGCCCTTTTGGGGGCAAAGATTATGCAGCGGTGATCGAAATCTCCTGGTCGACGCCCAACAGCTGAACCACGCGCATCACTGGGGGCTGCACGTTGACGCAGCTAAAACGCTTACCATGATCAGCTGCGTGGTGTGCGGCGCCCACAAGCACGCCAATGCCCGTCGAATCGATGTAGCTCACCTGGGCAAAATCGAGCTCAACGGCCTCAGTGGGCTGCTCGAGCGCCAGGTCGATGGCATTGCGCAGGCTATCGGCGTTAGAGATATCGATCTCACCGGTCACCTTAATGGTGTAGAGCTCTGGCGTGGGGTTGGTGGAAATACCCAAATCCATGTATACGCTCCTTTACGTATCGAAAGTGCGGATAGTACTAGGCGCGGACTTGCGGGGCCCTACGCGTTAGGCGCGCTCGGCACGCGCAAGCTCGGCAGCGACGAGCTTGACAGCCAGCACCAGCACATCGAGCGCAGCCTCCAGGTCCTCGACCGTGGGATAGCTCGGCGCGATGCGGATGTTGGTGTCGCGCGGATCCTTGCCATAAGGCCAGGTGGCACCAGCCGGCGTGAGCTTGACGCCCAGGTCGGCACAAAGCGCGGCGACCTTCTGGGCCGAGCCCTCGGGGCCATCGAAACTCACAAAGTAGCCGCCATGGGGATGAGTCCAAGTGGCGCAACCCGTGTTGCCCAAGCCCTCGGTGAGTTTACGCTCAACGGCCTCAAAGCGCGGGCGCAGGAACTCGGCATGCTTTTTCATGTGCTCCTTGACCGCCTCGATGGTGGGAAGGAAACGCACGTGACGCAGCTGGTTGAGCTTGTCGGCGCTAATAAGACCGGCCTTCAGGCGCTTGGAGAACTCGGCGATGACCGCGGGGCTCGCACCGATAAAGCCGATGCCGGCACCCGGGAAGGTGATCTTGGACGTCGAGGCAAAGGCCACCACGCGGTCCTCGGTGCCCGCCGCGCGGGCAAGATCGAAGATGTTGGCGAGCTCGTCGGTCTCGTCGTACAGGTCGTGCACGCAGTAGGCGTTGTCCCAGAAGATGCGGAAATCGGGCGCGGCCGTGGGCATCTCGACCAGGCGACGCACAGTGTCCTCGCTAAAGGTGATGCCCGTGGGGTTGGAATACTTGGGCACGCACCAGATGCCCTTGATGGAGTCGTCGGTGGCAACCAGGCGCTCAACCTCGTCCATGTCGGGGCCGTTGTCGGTCATCGCGACGGGGACGTTCTCGATGCCCAAGTCGGCGGTGATGCCAAAGTGGCGATCGTAGCCGGGAACGGGGCACAGGAACTTGACCTTCTTGCCGTCGTGCGCGGCCTCGTAGGCGTCCCAGGGCTCGCTGCCGCACGAGCCACAGCGCCAGAACATGCCGGCGATATCGTGCTCGATCAGCAGGCTCGACGAACCCAGCACGAGCGTCTGCTCGGCGGGGCAGCCCAGGAACTCCCCTGCCAACTTGCGTGCCGAGGGAATGCCCTCGAAGCAGCCGTAGTTGGAGCAGTCGACGTTGCCGTCGTGCAGATCGGCGTCGGCGTTGAGGATATCGAGCATGGGGCGCGAGATGTCCACCTGGGAGGGCGACGGCTTGCCGCGGGCCATGTCGAGCGCCAGGCCCTTGGCCTTGACCTCGGCGACCTCGGCTTTGAGCGCCTCGATGGCGGCATCGAGTTCGGTGGTTTCCATCTTCTGGTAGATCGTCTGCATGGGGTGCGACCTTTCGCGAAGCGGTACGTTGCAGTTCGTCTAAGTATAGACCGCCACCGCCGCAACGTTATGAAGCCGTGATAGATTAAGTTCATCGCAATGAATTACGAATCGCCGCGCATGCCGGCGTGGGGCGCCCAAGGAGGCACTATGGAGTACGGATCGTTTCAGGCCGAGGAATTCGGCGACCTGCAGCGCCTGGTCGACGGACTGTTTTACGACCGCCACGCCATCGACCGCCTGGATCTGATCGTACAGGCCGAAATCTTGGACCTGGCGCCCGACCTCATGGAGATCGTGAACCTTTTGCCGCCCGGCTATTACGACCGCCAGTCACTTTGTGATCAGCTCAACTCCGCCTTAGCCGCCCACGGCTGGGGCGCCGTCTACGGAACGGTGGAATAAGCCTCGAGGCCGGCGATTTGGCCCGCTTCCCGACCTTGGCGAGGCTTGTTTTAGGGCTTGTGGCCAAAAAAGGGCAAATATGAGTACTGTTACCTTTTTAGTAGCAGCGATTCTTGGTCGAAATCGGCAAAACTCGACTTGAAACTTCCTAATCACCGTCAGCTAGCGCCAAATTGGAAGTCGATGGTCACTCATTAACGTACAGTTCTTATAACTTTGTTCATTATTTTCCGCACCTAAAATGATACGCCGTTTGTGACAGTACTCACAAACGGCGTTTTTTGACCACTGGCGTGTCTGGCAGGCGGCAAGCACCGCCCGAATCCGCATTTTGAACGCGCCCGAATCGGTTCTGGAGCCGGTTTTCGCGCTCTTACTCGTCTTTGGGCGCGGGGTGCTTGCAGACCACGCTCATGTAGATCATGCCAAGCACGGCTGCGGTGACCGAACCGGCAAGAATGGCGGCCTTGGCTGCAAGAACCTCAAACTGGGCCGTCGGGAAGGCGAGGCCGCTGATGAGGATCGACATGGTAAAGCCGATACCGCCCAGAATGCCCACACCGGCGATCATATGCCAGTTGACGTTGTGCGGCAGCTCGCAAGCCTTAAGCTTGACTAGGGCAAACGTCATACCAAAGATGCCGATCGGCTTGCCCAGCAGCATGCCAAAGTACACGCCGAGCGTCACCGGATCGGTGAGCAGCGTGCTCATGTCCACGCCCACTAAGCGAACCTGAGCGTTTACGAACGCAAAGATCGGCAGGATCACAAAGTTGACCGGCGTGGAGATCAGACGCTCCATGCGGATAAGCGGCGGGGTCACGCGGTGCATGACGCGCTCGACCTTGGTAGTCGAGACGGTAAAGTCATGCTGGCCCAGGATGTGTGCCTCGTCGTCGTAGCGGTCATCGAGCAGCGGCAGGCACTCGCCCAGCCAATCGGTGAGACTATCGAGCTTGACGCCGCACTTGGCCGGAATGGTGAAGGCCAGGATGACGCCGGCAAGCGTAGCGTGCACGCCGCTCTTGAACATGCAGAACCACAACAGCAGCCCCAGTACCGAATACGGGGCAAGGCGGTAATGCTGCGTCTTGTTGAGCCACACGAGCGCGCAGGTCACAAGCGCGGCGGCGCCCAACCAAAACGGATTGGGGCTCTGACCGTAGAAGATGGCGATGGCGGCGATGGAGATCAGGTCGTCGGCGATAGCGAGCGTCGAGAAGAACACGCGCACGCCGTTGTGAACGCGGTTGCCCAAAAGCGACAGCACGCCCAGCGCAAAGGCAATATCGGTTGCCATGGGGATGGCCCAACCGTTGCGGGCGCCGGCATGGTTAAAGATCAGGTAGATGCAGGCGGGAACGACGACGCCGCCCACCGCCGCCAACATGGGAAGCATGGCCTGACGCGGATTCTTGAGCTCGCCGACCGTCATCTCGTACTTAAGCTCAATGCCCACCAACAAAAAGAAAATCGCCATGAGGAAGTCGTTGACGAAAAGCTCAACGGTGAGACCGGCCGTAAGGTTGCCCAGACCCACATACAGCGGGGTCTCCAAAAAGTGATGGATGGCCTCGTAGGCATCGGTATTGGCGCAAATGACGGCGGCGATGGCGGCGAAGACCATGACGGCGGCGGAAATCGTACCGTTCTCGGCGATGCGCTCCCAGATGTCGTGACGTTCAAAGCGCTTGCGCTCACGAACGTTGAACAGCTGCTCAGTTGCTGCCATGGGCGGCTCCTTTCTCGGGAAAGCTCCCGTCTTAAAAAAGCACGGCCCGCCCAAGTGGCGGCGCCGCGCTCTAACGTATTACGCTTGCATCTAGCCTACCCTGCACGACAAGCACGCAGGCGTGGCCGAAAAGCGGAACCACAGGTTGAACATTATTTGCTCAACGGCACGGGCGCGCCTGCCCAAGAGACGACGCGGCGCCGTGCACAAAAACGACCGGAGCGCGGGGCGTCCGCGATCCGGTCGTGGCGTTCGGTCAACTAAACCTAGCAGGCGGCCATGATGGGGGCAGCGACCTGCTTCTTACGGGAGAGGACGCCCGGCATCCAGACGCCGTCGTGCTCGTCGGCAATGCCCAGGCCCTTCTGAGCGGCCTCGGTCTCGCCCTCGAGCAGGACCTGCGAGCCCTCCTCCATGATGTCGGTGATGCACAGGACAATGCCGTCGGCGCCCTTCTCGGCGGCGTAGGCGCGCATGGCCTCGCGGATCTCGTCGATCATGCCGAGTGCGCGGCTCTTGTCGACGGTCTCGTACTGGCCAATGAGCAGCTTCTTGCCAGCGGGCTCGAACATCTTGATGTCGTTGCCGACCATCTCGGCTGCAGTGAAGGAGCCGGACGGACGGGTGAGGAAGACCTCCATGCCAAACTTGACCGGGTCGACGCCCACCTGCTCGCCGAGCTTGGCGGCGACGGCGCGGTCGACATCGGTGGTGGTGGGGCTCTTGAGCATGAGCGTGTCGGTCATCATGGCCGAGAGCAGCAGCTTGGCCTGTACGTCGGAAAGCTCAACGCCGAGCACGCCGGCGAGCTTGGTGACGATGGTGCAGCTGGAGCCCCAGGGCAGGCAGATGTAATGCAGCGGGCCGGCGGTCTCGAAGTCGCCGATGCGGTGATGGTCGACGACGCCAAAGACCGTGGCGTCCTTAAGGCCCGCGACGGACTGGGCGGACTCGTTGTGGTCGGTGAGGACGACAAGCTGACCGGCCTCGACGGACTCAATCACGCGGGGCTCGGCAATGCCGGCGTCGGCGAGCAGCTTGGCGGACTCTGCCGGAAGCTGACCAAGGGCGCAGGCCTCGTAGGTGTTGCCGGCATACTCAACCTGGTTGAGCAGCTGGGACAGGACGACGGCGCTCATGATGGCGTCGTTATCGGGGTTCTGGTGACCAAAGACAAGAACGTTTGCCATGGATATCCTCCACTTGATATGTGTACTTGGACGTAGCTATGGTAGCACGCCGATGCCGAGCCTTCGCAGACGGAAGGGCCACGGCATATTTTGGGGCGCAGGCACGGGGGCCAAGGCTATCCCTTTTGCACCATGTTGGTGCAAAGTAACCTGTCCCCCTTGCACCAACTATTTGCCGGCGGCGCGCAGGGCTACGTAGGCGGCACCGATGATGCCGGCGTCGTTTTCGAGCGAAGCGACCTTAATGGGCGTCTCGCGCGAGGCGGAAAGCGCGTACTGCTTAAAGTGCTCGCGGACCTTGTCGAGGTAGACATCGGCCGAGGCGGAGGCGCCGCCGCCGATGAGGAACATCTCGGGATCAACCACGTTGGCGATAAGCGCCAGTGCGCGGCCGAGATAGTCGGCCATGGTATCGGCCGCGGCCAGCGCGAGCTTGTCGCCCTCGCGGCAGGCCTGGAACACGTCCTTGGAATCGGAGGGGCCGGTCAGCTCGATGGGCTCGACGCCCGCCTTTTCGCACTCGGCAAGGTAGTTGCTCACCACGCCGGTGGCGCTGGAATACTGCTCCAGATGGCCATGGCCGCCGCAGCCGCAGGTGCGTTCCTCAGCCGGGTTCAGGCACATGTGGCCAATCTCGCCGCCGGCGCCCACAACGCCTGATACCACGTCGCCGTTAACGATAACGCCGCCGCCCACGCCGGTACCAATGGTGACCATCACCACGTTCTGTACGCCCTTGGCAGAGCCGAGCCAGGCCTCGCCCATGGCAGCGGCGTTGGCATCGTTCTCGTACTTAACGACCGCGTCGGGGCAGTGCTCCTGAATGGCGACTCTCAGCTCGGGCAGGTTAATGGCAATGTTGGCCTTGACCTTGGCATCGCCCGATGCCGGGATGGGGCACGGAACGGCCAGACCAATGCCCGCCACAAAGGCACGCGGAATCTGGGCCTTGGCGACCACCTGGTCGATAGCTTCGGTCACCGCGGCAAAGCCCGCAGCGTCAACGATGGGAGGCGTGGGCACGCTGGCCTTGGCCAGCAGGTTGCCGTCCTCGTCGAACAGGCCCTCCTTAACCGAAGTGCCGCCGACGTCAATGCCGATGTAGTACTGCTTAGGTTCCATGGGAGCCCGCCTTTCTCGTTTAAACATTGCTTGTATGGTACCGCTCCCCAGGCAAAAACCTGCCAAAAAGGGACAGGTTTGTTTTGGCAGGTTTTATCTGGGGAAGCGCGAATGGTCACTCAATAGATCGCGCAAGACCTTCCCCAAATATAAAGGCGCCGGGAGGCGGAGACTCCCGGCGCCCGTCAAAGGGACTGTGTTGTCTGTTGGACCGCACGGCCCATCGCGGCGATAACGCTGACTAGGCCTTAAGTGCCTGCAACTGTTTGTGAACCTCGATGAGCTCCGTCGCCATGACGCGCATGGTCTCGGTACCGGCCATCTGGTCCTCGGCATGCAGCAGAATCAACGGAGCCTCACCGTTACGCTCGCCGTTGGCCTCCTTCTTCAGAAGCCCCATGTGAACATCGTGGCCACCGTTATAGGCCTCGTCGCCCTGCTTGATAAGCTCCTCGGCGGCGTCAAAATCGCCCTCCTTGGCCTTTTGCACGGCATTGATGTACATGCTCTTGGCGGTACCGACGTAGCTGATGATCTCAAAGCAGGTCATCTGCAGTTCGTTCATATCCTCCATGCGGAGCACCTAGCCCATCACGCTGACGCAGTGGTCGATGATGCCGGCAGCGTTCATGCGGCCGTAGTCGACCATGTTGATGACCTCGACCGGGAAACGACCGGTGGCCTCCTTCTCAAAATCGCCCTTGGTGTAGCCGATCTGCGGACCAAGCAGCAACATGTCGCACTCGCCCAGGTGATCGTGGGCCTCGTTCATGGGACGAGCCTCGACCTCAATATCCAGACCACGGTTTGCAACCTCGGCCTGCATCTTCTGGACCAGCAGGCTCGTGGACATACCGGCATTGCAGCAGAGCATGATCTTCTTCATGGTTTCCTCCTTATAACTGCGCGGCGCGCAGACGACGACTGGTTTTATTCCTTGCGGCTATTGTGCCCACCCCCTGCATCTTTACACAAGGGAGAGAGCCGCGGGCACCGGCACCGCGTACCGGTGCCCGCAACGGTGAAAGGGACGAACGTTAGGCGTTCTACTCGGCGAGAGCCTCCTGCTTGGCGATTGCCTTCTCGGAAATCTTCATAAAGGGCAGGTAGACGGCCATGCCAATGACAATCTCGAGAGCCTGCCACACGCCGGCGCGCCAGTCAAAGCCCGTAGCGAGCAGGGCATTGATGACGGGAGGCATAGTCCAGGGCACCTGGGCGATGCAGGGGCTGATGATGCCTGCGCAGGTAAGGCCATAGGTGATGCCGATGAACAGGTCGGGAAGGAGGACGAACGGGATCATGAGCGGCAGGTTGTACACGATGGGGTAACCGTAGATAACCGGCTCGTTGATGTTGAACAGACCAGGCAGGATAGCCATCTTGGAAACGGTCTCGGAAGCCTTGTTCTTGGAGAACAGGAGCGTGTCGAGCAGGAGCATGAGGGTGCAGCCCGAGCCGCCGATGAGGGCGAAGCTGTTAACGATCTGCATGTTCATGTAGTGATCGGGCTGGATGGTGCCACCGGCGGCAAAGGTAGCCATGTTGTCGACGATGAGCATGGTCAGGATCGGCTCGACGGTAGCGCCAGAGATGGTGGACTGGTGAATACCGACGCAGAACAGCAGGTTAGCAAGGGTGTAGATGAGGATAACAGCCCACGGACCGGCGTTCATGATGCTCTTGAGCGGGTTGGAGATGCACGTGGAGATGATGGCGCACAGATCGGTGCCGGCGCACACGGCAAGCAGAGCTGCGGCAAGAGCGAAGATCGAGAGGTTGAGCAGCATCGGGATCATGACGTTGAAGGAGTTGGAAACCGCGGGGGGCACGCCCTCGCCCAGCTTAACCTTGAGCTTCTCGATGCCAGAAATCTTGATGAAGAGCGAGACGGAAAGCAGGGCGATGATAATAGCCGAGAACAGACCGTTGGTGCCGGTGTTGGCGGTCGAAAGGGCGCCCGTGACCTCGGCGGAGGTGATCTTGTCGGTAAGCAGCGGGCTCGTGGCGGCAAGCGTGGCGGTGATCTGCTGCGGCATCATGATGACGAAAGCAGAGATAGCGACGACCACGCAAGCGAGCGGGTTATCGAAACGCTTGTTCTTAGCGAGGCTGTAGCCAATCAATCCGGCCAAGATAATTGCAGAGACGTTGAGGGTGCCCAGCGTAATTGCCGAACCCCACGTCTGAAGGTTGGCAAGGCCCGCCGCATCGAGCGGGAACAGGGGGAACACGACGTTGTTGATAAGAACCGCGATACCCGCAAGGATATAGAGCGGCGTGATGGTCGCGAAGGCGTCACGCAGGGAACGCAGGTGAACCTGGTTTCCTACCTTCGCAGAGACCTCGGCAAACTTGTCGAGGAAGCTCTTTCCGTTGTCACTGGCCATGATTGCTCCTAACTTTCAAATCCGGCCTTTTCCTATGCGCACGGTGGTCTGTCGCCCTCTGCCACCAAATGTGCCATGTGTTGCGCGCAGCGGCGCGCGATCTGGGCGTTCGCCCGGTCGCTAATCAACCACGTGGGTCGTGGCGACCTGTTTGAGCCAGGCCGCCGACTTCTTAAGGCGGCGCTTGTAGCCGTCCATAAGGTCAACCTCGACAAAACCGTAACGGTTCTTAAAGGCATTAGCCCAAGACCAGTTATCGATGACGGCCCAGTAATGGTATCCGCGGCACTTGGCGCCCTCGGCAATTGCCTTGGCCACCCACTCCAGGTGCTGACGTACAAAGTCGACGCGGTAGTCATCCTGGATGGTTCCTTCGGCGTCACGGTTCTTGTATTCGTCCATGATGCCGATGCCGTTCTCGGAAACGAACCACTCAAGATCGGGGTAGTTCTTAGCGCAGTCCATGCCAAAGTCGTAGAGGCCCTGCGGGTAGATCTCCCAGCCGCGGCTCTCGTTCATAACGGCGTCGGGCCACACGTACTCGTCGGCAAAGTGCGGCAGACCGTACTGGTCGACCTTGCTCGCCGGAGCCTGAACACGCGTGGGGTGGTAGTAGTTGCAGCCGAGCCAGTCGACAACACCCTGCTTGAGAATCTCTTGATCGCCGGCACGGAACGGGAGCTTAACGCCGCCCTCGGCCAGGCTGTCGAGCACGTCAGCAGGAAGCTCACCCTTGGTAATGAGGTCGAGCCACCAGCGATTGTTGATACCGCTGGTCATACGCACGGCCTCGAGGTCTGCCTCGCTGGGGTTCTCCTTGGTATAGACCGGGGTAAAGCAGTTGATCATGCCGATCTTGGCATCGGCGCGAATAGCGCCCTCGTCATAGGCGCGACGATAGTTGGCCACGGCCAGCGCATGTGCCAGCGAGATGTGATACTGCACGGTGCGAGCGCGGCTATAGTCGTGGAGCTGCGGGAACCACACGCCCTCCTGATAGCGCTGCTCGGGCTCGACGATGGGCTCGTTAAAGGTAAACCAGTACTTAATCTCCTGGCCAAACTCGTGGAAGGCGACGTCGGCGTAATGCGCGTAAGCCTCGACGACCTCGCGGCTCTCCCAGCCGCCACGGTTAAAGAGGTAGGTGGGCATGTCAAAGTGGTACAAGTTGACAAACGGCTCCAGGCCGGCCTCGCGAGAGGCGCGGAACAGCTCGTGATACCACGCAGCGCCCTCCTCGTTGAGGTTGCCGTCGGCATCGAGCAGACGGCTCCACTGGATGGAAGTGCGATAGGTATTCAGGCCCAAGTCCTTCAAAATGCGAAAGTCTTCCTGGTACTTGGCCATAAAGTCATTACCGGCATACGAGCCAACGCAGTTGTAGAACGAACCCAAATCCTGGATGGACCAGGTGTCCCACAGGTTCTCGAGCTTGCCCCCCTGGTTCCACTGACCCTCAGTCTGCGGGCCGGACATAGCGGCGCCAAAGAAGAAGTCGCTGGGCAGCTGATACTGAGCCATCAAAGTCCTCGCTTTCGTGTCTAAAGCTTTCGGTTGGAGACGGATTTGCTTTGGCAGGCCATCCGGCGCGGGCGCGCACCAGGTATCTGGATACCCTGCCCGCCAAAACAAATCCGTCCCCAAACAGCACAAGCAAACGCCAATGCATCTCGCTTGTTGTCTGTAACTATAGCGCTCTAATTTATTATGTAAAGCGTCTTTTTTATTTTTCTTTATCGAACTTCTTTGATGAAAGCCATATGGATGCTTTTTAAGTAGGTATACTCTCTTTTATATCAACGCAAATATGAAGGGAGGATTGCATGATTCCCAAATACGAGGCGATAGCTGCAGATATCCGTCGAAGCATCGAGGACGGCTCCCTTAAGCCGGGCGACAAACTGCCCACCGTCGTAGAGTTTTGCGAGCTGTATGGCGTTTCCAAGATCACCGTCAAGCGCGCGATCGAGCAGATCACCGAGGAGGGCCTGGTCACAAGTCGCCGCGGATCGGGCACCTACGTCAAGGACACGGCGGGGCTTCCCGGCCAGGTGTTTTTTCAAGGCAAGAACGACCGTGCCCAAGGCTTTTCGTACGAGCATCGCGGGGAGAAAGTGACCTCGGTGGTCTACGATTTCTCGATCGTCAATCCGCCGGCAGAGGTTGCGACCCAGCTGGGAATGGCCGAAGACGACTTTGCCTATCACATCGTGCGCGTACGCGAGGTCGATGGTCAGCCCATCGTTATCGAGTACACCTATATGCCACTCGAGCTGATTCCGGGTCTTAAGAAAAAAGACCTGTACGCGTCGGTCTACAGCTTCATCCGCGAGCAGTGCGGACTCAAGATCTCGAGTTTCCACCGTACCATTCGCGCCGTCGCGGCAACTGAGGAAGAGGCTGAGCGCCTGGATACCAAACCCGGCTCTCCCCTGCTCGAACTC
>OGYK01000901.1_pt1 | contig 23283 bp, 19 predicted proteins | sample 1576501 | NCBI WGS metagenome assembly OGYK01 (sample SAMEA3541530, study PRJEB24748) | human gut metagenome | biome: human gut; feature: human-associated habitat; material: faeces | place: China | collected 2012
CTGCCGTGAGTATTATCAGAACAATGTGGACTCGTTCATTCTTGTATCCAGCGACTCCGACTATTGGGGGCTGATTTCGGCAATGCCTGAGGTTCGGTTCTTCGTGATGGTAGAAAGCGAGAAATGCAGTCCGACCATCAAAAATGCGTTGATCAATGCCGGCATTTCTTATTGCTATATCGACGATTTTTGTACTGGTAACAGTAACGATATCAAGGTTGCGGCAGTACTTCGCGAGGTTCGCCAGAAACTCGACCAGGCATTTCACCTTAATGTTCGAGATATTCTGGATGAGGCCTGTAGAGCGACCAGAGCTGACATGACGACCGCAGAGAAGAACCAATTTTATGACAAGTACATTAAAACCATGCATGTTGATATCTCTCCCAACGGGGAAGCAACGATCGTGCTTGGAAAATAGTCCCGCATATTAGAACGAGAGGCTTTGACCTCTCGTTCTATTTTTGTTGCTATTAAACCAGCAGTTCAATGACAATTTCAAAAAACAAGGTTATCATGATATCAACGACAAGAACAAGGAGTGAGCGATATGAATCTCAAAGAAGCTTTCCGCTTTCAGAATAAGCTGCAGTCCATGATGACCGATGCACAGAGCATCCTCGGCAACAACGGCAATATCACCAAGGTGCAGAATACCTATCTCCGCCACAAGGTCATGGCAGAGGCGGAGGATGAGGTCACTATGGAGGCCCCCTCCACCGAGTATAGCGAGAATATCACCGAGATGGCAGAGTTCCTGCTGTTCCTCCTGGACGAGCGGGAAAAGTTGAGCGCCGCAATCCATCAGGCGAAGGTATCTCTTCCTCTTGGCGCTGGCCTGGATGGCGAAGTGAGCCTCAATGGGAAGCGCCAGGAGATTGCCACTCTGCTCCGTCACATGGCCGGCCTCCGCAATGGCGAGGTTTTGATCTCTAACGGGGGAGTCGGCTATCGGTTCAACAACGAGGGAAATCAGGTCTCCTACCGCTGCGATGTCAAGCGTGTGACCACCATCAATTTCGATCGAAATAAGATCCGGAAGATGTGCGCTAATCTGAGCAAGAAGTCCGATGAGACCTCTGCCACTCTGGATGCTGCGTTAGTTAACACCCCGGTGGAGTATGAAGCTCCGTTCAATGTGAACGAGACTTTTGCGGAGGCTTTTGAAGCGCATATGTCCGCATTGAGCTGACCAAGCCTTTGCGACTTTGCTCCGACTATCACGGATGCGGCAGAAGAAGAGAACGTGGCGACCGGTTCAGTTGCAGACGAACTATAGTGCTGCAAATCAAAACTATCCGCTCGGTTGATTCTGAGCTCCAAAAGAAGACATGATCCGTCTCGTTAACGGATGCTACGAACCGTCTTCCCATCCATCAGCGCCCAACGCTGTTTCACTATAACGTGAATACGCTAACGCCGAATCTCGACCTTGCCACCTCACATCTCCCTATTCTGTTGAATATAGATAGATTTCCTATCTTGATACTGCTGGCCTTTGAGCCGTTAATACGTCGAGGCATGCTACCTCTGCTCCTCATGGAGCCAGCGAGCGCATGGCCTTGGCAAAAATGGTCGAAGCGATCTTGGCTCTCTGCCGTATCCGTGATAGTCGGAGCAGTTCTCCCATAAATAGAGGCGAGCAGCAGGCTACGGCCTGCTGCTCACAAATCATCAGATTCAGTTGTGATGTCCGAGATACCAGGATGTCTTCCATCGGTACTTCGAACAACGCGCCGAGAGCATACAGATTATCTACAGAAGGCAGACTCTTTCCTTGCTGCCATTTGTAGATTGCCTGCGGCTCCTCGAAACCAAAGTATGCCTGCAGGTCGCGGACACTCATCCCACGCTCGGCGCGAAGACGGATGATGTTCTTTCCAGTCGCGATAGGATCAATGACCGGAAACTGCTTCATGTTCATGGCAATCGCCTCCATCTAAAGAGTCTTCCCAAACGGGAGTCCTCCAGAATACTGGAAGAAGCTCAAAAAAGCAAGAGCAAACGTAATTTTGCAAAGAAACTGTCACATAAGGAGGCCAATCGTGAGTCGAGAATTGTCTCTTTTCCATCTGCGATATATAACGACGACTGTTTACTGCCGGATCAATTTTAAAAGCTGGATGACCACCATGGAGCCGAAGGCAAGTCCCACAATGGCACCCACCATCCCAATGGACAGGGGGGCCACGGCGAACAGCGGTTCCAGCGCAGGAACCAGCAGCACCAGCCCCAGCAGCAGAGCACCGATGGTAAAGGCCCCTAACAGGGCACGGTTGTTCCAGAAGTGCCGGGTAAGCAGCACCGGATGCTGGGATTTGCAGCTAAATCCGTGGAACAGTCGGCTCAGGCACAGGGTGGAGAAGGCCATGGTCTGTCCAGCAGCGGCACCGCCGGCGTTCAGCCCCAGATAGAAGGCCGTAACGGTGGCGGCGGCGATGACCAGTCCCTCGACGCCCACGCTATAAAGGAAGTGCTTTGTCAGGATGCCTTCGTTCCGGGGCCGGGGCTTTTCCGACATGACCTCGTCGGTGTGTGGCTCCATGCCAAGGGCGATGGCGGGTAGAGAGTCCGTCAGCAGGTTGATGAACAGCAGGTGCACTGCCGCGAAGGGCACGGGCAGTCCCATCAGAGAGGCGTAGAGCACCGTCAAAATGCCCGCCGTATTGCCGGAGAGCAGAAATTGAATGGCCCGCTTGATGTTGGCATACACGTTCCGACCGTTTTTTACAGCCTTCACAATGGTGGCGAAGTTGTCGTCCGCCAGCACCATACCGGCGGCATCCTTGGCCACCTCCGTTCCCGTGATGCCCATAGCCACGCCGATGTCCGCCTGCTTCAGGGCGGGAGCGTCATTGACGCCGTCGCCGGTCATGGCTACCAGATTGCCCCGCTGCTGCCACGCCCGGACGATGCGGATCTTATGCTCCGGGGACACACGGGCGTAGACGCTGACCTTCGGCACAAACTCCTGCAATTCCTCGTCGCTCATGCCGTCGATGACCGCGCCCTCCACGGCCTCCGTGTCGTCCCGCAAAATGCCGATCTCACGGGCAATGGCCGCCGCCGTGATTTTGTGGTCGCCGGTGATCATAATAGGACGGATACCGGCGCGGATGCACTCCGCCACCGCCGCCTTGGATTCCTCACGGGGCGGATCCATCATGGCGATAAGGCCGAGGAAGGTCAGGCTGTTTTCATCCGCCAGAGTGATGGCCGGGCCGTCCACGCTGCGGCAGGCGAAGGCCAGCACCCGCAGGCCCTCGTTGGAAAACTGTTCGTTGACCTGTTCGATCCTCGCCCGTTCCTCCGGCGTCACCACGCAGCGGTCCAGCAGCACATCCGTCGCGCCCTTGGTGACCAGCATCAGGCCACCCGCCAGCTCGTGGACCGTGGACATCATTTTCCGGTCGGAATCGAAGGGGATCTCTGTCAGACGGGGCCAGCGGTTCCGGACGAGATCCTCGTCAAAGCCGTTGGTCTCCCCCAGCCGCACCAGTGCCGTTTCCGTGGGGTCGCCGATCTCCGTATCCCCGCTGATGACCGCATCGCTGCACAGCAGAGCCGTCCGCAGCAACGGCTCCTGTAACGGGTCCCGGAAGTCCGCGTCCTTGGCGTCGATCACCTCGCCTCCGGTGTAGAGCTTGCGCACCGTCATACGGTTCTGGGTCAGCGTACCCGTCTTATCCGAGCAGATGACCGACACGCTGCCAAGCCCCTCCACCGCCTGCAAATGGCGGATGATGGCGTTTTCCTTGGCCATTTTCCGGGTGCCGAAGGACAGCACGATGGTCACGATGGAGCTGAGGGCCTCCGGGATAGCGGCCACCGCCAGCGCCACAGCGAAGAGAAAGGCGTTCATCACGTTTTCGTGCCGCCACAGCACACTGACGCCAAACAGCACTGCGCAGATCACCAGAATGATGATCGACAGCTTTCTGCCGAACTGGTCCAGACTGACCTGAAGCGGCGTTTTCCGCTCCTCCGTGTTTTTCAGAAGCTGGGCGATCTTGCCCATTTCCGTGTCCATGCCGGTGGCCGTCACAAGAAAGCGGCCCCGCCCATAGGTGACGAAGCTGCCGGAGAACACCATGTTCTTCCTGTCGCCCAAGGCCGTTTCCCCACTGAGCGGCTCCGTATCCTTTTCCACCGGCAGGCTTTCGCCGGTGAGGGCACTCTCCGCGCACTTCAGGCTGGCACATTCCAACAGGCGTCCGTCGGCACAGACGGAATCTCCCGCCTCCAATATGACCACATCACCGGGAACCACCTCTCGACCGGGGATCTGTACGATCTGACCGTCCCGCAGCACCTTGGCGGTGGGAGCGGACATCTGCTTCAGGCTGTCCAGCGATGCGGAGGCCTTGACGGTCTGAACGGTGCCCAGAATTGCATTCATGGTGATGACCGCCAGAATGACGATCATGCTCTCCACGTCCCCCATGCAGGCGGAGATGACGGCGGCCAGGATGAGGATCAACACCAGAAAATCCGCAAACTGCCCCAGAAAGATCTGCAAAACACTCTTTTGCTTGCCGGCGTGCAGTTCATTGGCTCCGTATTTTGCCAGACGATCCGCCGCATCCTCCTGCGATAGGCCGGTCTCCCGGCAATCCAGTTTCTGGAACAACTCCACGCGGGACTGTTCCCAAATGTTCTTTTCCTGCTTCATGTACTGTGTCTCCTTTCGGCGGACGCAAAAAAGGCGAGCCCTTTTGCGTCAATGCCTTCACATTGATACAAAAGTCTCGCCATTTCAATCCGCAGCGGAGCCAAACGACCCGTACTGACGCCAACGGATACACAAAGCTGTGCAAGCTACTCCCTTTTAAAAACAGAATACATCGGTCTTTCTGCATTGTCAAGTAAGACTCCTGTCAAGAGTTGTTAAAATTATGTAACCTCTTCATAATATAAACGGGTAAACCATTATATAAAAGCAAGGATGTACCGAATTGCGGTACATCCTTGCTTTTTGTCAGTACTATAGGGGAGTCCCTAACTATCTCGTTCTATCTGCCTTTAAATCCAAATCAGAGCTCAGAAAACGCCGAGGACAATCATGCACGGCTTTCTATTAAACTTTCTCAATTACCTTCTGAGCATTTCTATGACTATCAGGGCTCCTACAAAGGCAACCGCTTTTCCTATTGTCATTTCTTTTCGTCTAATCTGTACGACCAAATAAATGATCATCAGAAGATAACATAGTCCCAGATGTCGGGAGTTCGAATCTCCCATCTCGGACCAGAATGTGTTGATGAAAGATGCAGCACAGAAAACACCGCGCAAAAGCGCGGTGTTTTCACATATTTATCAGTTTTTTCGCTGCAAAAAGTTAGAAAATGAGATTTTTCAACGTCACGATCTCCGCGCGCGTGCAGTTCGCGTTGGGGCTGAACATTAGAGAGAAAAAGGAGAAGTAATATGGCAGTTCGTAGATTAAAAGGTTTATACTTAAAATCAGAAGGTAAATACTTAGAAGACTACCCTTCATGTTATGTTGAACAGACAGAGGCACTTTTTGAATGGCGGCAGAGCACACCGAAGCAGGATATCGAACTTCATAAGAGAGCTGAGAAGTTTTCCGGCCTGTTCAGGGATATGCTTTTGGACAAGGATGCAATCGAGAATGTTAAGTTGTTTGAAGACGCTGCGTTCTTTTCTCCCACAGCGTTTACATCGGCCCAGTAGGTTCTAAATTTGGTAGCACTTGTCCAAGGCGAGCTTCTTCCTCGCCCCCATGACGGTCCATCCACGAAAACCGTTTCATGATCCGTTTCTCCCTGCCGTTCCAAAAGAGCCACATACTGGTAAAACAGATCCTCCACTGCCTCTGTACACCGCCCTGTCCGAAACCGTGCCAGCGTTGTATGATCCGGCACAGGCTCTTCTTCCAAAAGCCACATGAAGTCCACACGGTACCGACAGGCCTCCTCCAGCTTTCTGCTGGAATAGATTCCGCACTGGTATCCGTACGCCATTACCTTGAACAGCACTCGCGGATTGACCTTCGATTTTCTGCCTCTGGCAGAATAGGCGCGATACAGTTTCCTGTAATCCAGTTCCTCAAGCTGGGCGCTTGTCAGTCGGGCGGGTGTGTTCACCGGTAACAAAATTTCGTTGTTTAATGCAAAGACCAGTTGACCATTTCTCTCATTTACGGTACACTGATTTTGCTTTGGATTTTGTTTCACACCTCAATCATAAAGCAAAAAGATGAGCAGGCAACCCCTTTCGGGGAAACCTGCTCTTCTTTTTCAGCGCGCTATTTTGCAACGCCCCCTTTTAGGTAGGAGCAAAAATGAAGAGAAAGGATCTGATTTTAAAGGCCAAAGGCGACGTCATAGCCGAGGCGGACAGCTTCGGTCATGGTGGCGGGTTTGTTGCAGTCGCCGATCTTACGGAATTCAAGCGCGCAGTCGCGATAGGCCTCGACCTCGTCGAGATCAGCGCGCATGCCGATAGCGAGCAGGACGGTATCCGCAGGACAGAGGGTCTGTTCACCAGTCTGGACATTCTCAATCAGTACACCCTCGTAGGAGATGCTGATGCACTTGCTGTTGACGAGCGCCTTGGGGGCGCCCTCTTTGAGATACTCCTTGTTGACGGCGGTGTAGTGCAGGTAGGGCGCGCCAAGGCAGATCTGGTCGCGCATTTCCACGACCGTGACGCTTTTGCCCTCCTGCTGGAGAACGAGACCCTCTTCGGCACCCTGCGGGCCACCGCCGATGATGACGACATTTTTGCCGACTTCGATGGAGCGGACTTCGTCGATGGTGTGGATCATCGGCAGATCGGCACCGGGGAAGGGGGGCTTGATGGGATGTGCGCCGATGGCAAGAATGACGACGTCGGCACCAAAAGCCTTTGCATCTTCGGGAGACATGAAAGTGTTCATGCGAAGATCAATATTGCTCTCTTTGACCTTGCGGATCTTGAGGTTGAGATAGCGGCGGTATTCATCCTTGAACGGCGCTTCCACGACAACGTTGATCAGACCGCCGAGATGATCGGATTTTTCGCATAGCGTGACATCGTGTCCGCGCTCTGCGGCGGTGAGGGCAGCCTGCATGCCGCCGGGGCCGCCGCCGATGACGAGAACCTTCTTGCGTGGGCCGGGAGGCATAATGTTGACCTGCCACTCGCGGCCGAGCACGGGGTTGACGGCGCATTTGCGGATGTGCGCGTGGAAAGGAGTATAGTGCGCAGGACCGTATGCACAGGGGACGCAGGTGCCGCAGCGCAGGCAGGGGACGATCTCATCTTCGTGGCCATGGTAGGCCTTGTCGACCCAGCTCGGGTCGGCAAAGAACGCACGACCGGCGGCGACCATATCAACTTCGCCGCGGGCGATGGCCTCGTCAGCCTGCTTGAGGTCGCTGATACGACCAACAGTACAGACGGGCGTCTTGACAGCGGCCTTGATGGAGGCAGCAAGGGGGATATTGACGCCGCGCTCGGTAAACATGCTGGGGAAGAGCTTGCCGCAGGAGGGATCGAAGAACGAGGACGAGGTGATGTGGATCAGATCAACCTTGCCGTCGAGCATCTTGGCAAATTCAATGCCCTCTTCGGGGCCGAAGCCGCCTTCCATGAAGTCGTTTGCGGAGAAACGGTATTCGATGGGTAGCTTAGGGCAGCGCTTGCGGATGGCGTCCACGATCATCAACGGGAAGCGGGCGCGGTTTTCAAGGCTACCGCCGTATTTGTCGGTGCGGTGGTTATAGAGCGGGGACATGAATTGGCTGAGCAGCCAACCGTGCGCGCCATGGATCTGGACCATGTCGTGCCCGCCGTACTGCGCCATCTCGGCGGCGCGGGCATAGGCTTCGATGAGCTCGAACATAATGTCTTCGGTCATTTCCGTGGTCATGATGCCATAGGGGTTTTTGAATGCGCTGGGCGCGTAGAGCTTGCCATCCGGTGCGACGGAGAGCGTGTTCCAGCCACCGTGATGCGTCAGCGAGACGGAAGAGATAGCGCCATACTTGGCGCGATTTATGGCGGCATCTGCACGCCCTCTGAGGCGGCGGCTGTGTCCGTGTTCTATGCGGCGTTTGTCGGCCTTTTCGTTTACAAGAAAATCAATTTCAAGGATTGTGTGCAGATCTTCGTCAAGACTTGCTGCACGGCTGGCGTGTGCGGCTTCATGGTGTTCTGCGTTTCCATGGTCAGCCGTATTTTCATGGTCGAGAACCTCAACGGTGCGGTCGAGGCTCTGCTCAACGCTATGGGCGGCAACCGCTACGTGATCCTTCTGTGCGTGAACATCCTGCTCATCCTCTTTGGTATGTTCCTGGATGACTCCAGCGCCATGTACATCTGCGCACCGATTCTGACGCCGGTGCTTGCCAACTTCGGTATTGACCCCGTTCACTTTGCGGCGATCATGATCGTGAACCTCGGCCTTGGCTGCATCACGCCGCCGTGCGCGTCAGTCCTCTTCATGGGAGCCCGCGTCGGTAAGTCTTCGCTGACGAAGATGCTGCCGTCCACATATTCGCTGATCCTGTTTGTCTGGCTACCGATGCTGGCGATTCTGACGCTCTTCCCCGATGTGGCGCTTTGGCTGCCGCGCGTGATGCTCGGCTACGGCGCATAAAACGCTTTTCAGAGCGATCTCTCCTGAATACTCCACACAATAGTAAGAGCCTCCTGCTTTGTCCAGGAGGCTCTTGCTATCGATTGAGCGGCCGCTCGGCGCTCTCATAACCCGGAGGCCGTAGGTTCGAGTCCTGCCTCCGCAGCCAAAAAAGTCCTGAAATCGTAAGATTTCAGGACTTTTTCTAACCTTTCGACAGTAATTATAAAGCACAAAATAACGCTTTCTAACACTTTTCTAACACATTCCGTCAGATAAAGAGGAGAAGTCGTTTAGTTTAATTGAAATTTGCGACAGTATATGATATTTTTATATGATTAAAAGAAGGTGTCGCTATGCGCATTCCTGAAAATACATTAAATGTCATCATTACTTCTATTGTTTCCTCACTTTCTAACTGCCTTCTAATCGGCAATTCAGCAGAACAAAGTGTCTATCACATGTGCTTAACTGAATTTGGGGCGTTGCACATAGTGGTGCAATATGGATTGAGAGATCAGGGCCATCGCATTTTGCGATGGCCCTATTATTATATGCGAGAGTTATATCTCGTTACGGTCAGCAGTCTTGTTCATGATAAATATCTCCAAAATGTTTTGTACTCGAAAGGTTGTATTTTTCTTTCGTTGGCCTTATCATAGCGCCATAGAGAACTTTCGTAAAGTAAGCACAATATTGTGGCGTAGTTATCAAAAGGATACTATTGTATATTTTCAACACTTTTTTCACAGCTGATGGAGTGATACCATGATCGACAAAATGCTCATTCGTGGGGCAAAGGTCCACAATCTTAAAAATATCGACGTCGACATTCCGCTCGGTAAGATCGTCGGCATCGCGGGCGTGTCCGGCTCAGGAAAATCCTCACTGGCGCTCGGCGTGCTGTATGCCGAGGGCTCGCGTCGCTACCTTGAAGCGCTGTCCACCTACACGCGCCGCCGCATGACGCAGGCGTCCAAGGCGAGCGTGGATGAGGTTCTGTATGTTCCCGCCGCGCTGGCGCTGCACCAGCGCCCCGGCGTGCCCGGCATCCGCAGCACATTCGGCACGGGCACAGAGCTTTTGAACAGCCTGCGTCTGATGTTCTCGCGTTTAGCCAGCCACCGCTGCCCGAACGGGCACTACGTCCCACCTTCCCTGCTCGTTGCGGCGGGCAAGGAGCTCGTCTGTCCCGAGTGCGGCGCGCATTTCTACGCGCCGTCCGCCGAGGAGCTGGCGTTCAACTCACAGGGTGCCTGCCCAAAGTGCAGCGGCACGGGCATCGTCCGCACCGTCGACTTAGACACACTCGTGCCCGACGATTCCCTGACCATCGACGGCGGCGCGGTCGCGCCGTGGAACAGCCTGATGTGGTCGCTGATGACCGACATCTGCCGCCAGATGGGCGTGCGCACGGATGTACCGTTCCGCGACCTGACCAAAAGCGAAAAGGACATCGTCTTCCACGGCCCCGCGGAGAAGAAGCACATCTTCTACCACAACAAGAATTCCAATCAGGCGGGCGAGCTGGACTTCACCTACTTCAACGCCGTCTATACCGTCGAAAACGCACTCGCCAAGGTTAAAGACGAAAAGGGCATGAAGCGCGTCGAAAAATTCCTCAAGGAAGAGACCTGCCCCGAATGCCACGGCACGCGTCTCTCTTCTGCCGCCCGCGCGCCGAAGCTGCGCGGCATTTCGCTCGACGAGGCCTGCGCAATGACGCTCTCGGACCTTGTCGACTGGGTGCGCGGCGTACCGGAGAGCCTTCCTACGGAGATGTGCCCGATGGCCGAGAGCATCTGCGAGGCGTTTGAGAGCACGGCAAAGCGGCTCATCGACTTGGGCCTCGGCTACCTGACGCTCGACCGCTCGGCCTCTACCCTCTCCACCGGCGAGCGGCAGCGCATGCAGCTCGCCCGCGCCGTGCGCAACCGCACGACCGGTGTTCTCTATGTGCTCGACGAGCCGTCGATCGGTCTGCACCCGTCGAATATCGTGGGCCTGACCGGTGTGATGCACGATCTCGTCGCCGACGGCAACTCCGTCATCTTGGTCGACCACGACACGCAGATTTTGAAGGAGGCCGACTGGATCGTCGAAATGGGCCCCGAAGCGGGCGCTAAGGGCGGCCATGTCATCGCCGAGGGGAACATCCCAATGATCGAAGAAAACCCAAATTCGCAGATTGGGCCGTTCCTCTCCGGCAAGGCTGAAACAAAGCTGCGCGAGCGCGCCAAAAAGGACGAACTGTTCGCAAACGGCACGGTTCATCTGTCTACTTCTCAGATCCACACTGTCAAGCCGCTTGAGGTCGACATTCCCAGGGGCCGCCTCACGGTCGTCACCGGCGTGTCCGGTTCGGGCAAGACGACGATGGTGCTCGAGAGCCTTGTCCCCGCGCTGGAAGCGAAGATCAACGGCAATCCCCTGCCCGCGCACATTCGCTCGGTCGAAGCCGACGGCATCGCGCACGTCAAGCTCATCGACGCGACGCCCATCGGCATCAACGTCCGCTCCACGGTCGCGACCTACGCGGGCGTGCACGATGAGCTGCGCAAGCTGTACGCCAAGTCGCCCGACGCGAAGGAACACGGCTATAAAGCGAGCGATTTTTCCTACAACACCGGCTCTCTCCGCTGCCCCGGCTGCGACGGCACGGGCGTTGTAAGTCTCGACGTGCAGTTTCTGCCCGACGTCAACATTCCCTGCCCCGACTGCCGCGGCTCGCGCTACGCAAAAGCCGCCTATGGCGTGAAGCTCATGAACAAGGCGGGCGAAAACGCCTCGCTTCCTGAACTCATGGACATGGACGTCAACTCCGCCATTGAATTCTGCGCGGACCGGAAGACCGTCAGCCAGAAGCTCGGCATTTTGAAGCAGCTCGGCCTCGGCTACCTGACGCTCGGCGAGGAAACGCCGAGCCTGTCCGGCGGCGAGGCACAGCGATTAAAGCTCGCCAGCGAGATCGGCCGCACGCAGACCGACTCTGTCTTCGTCTTCGATGAACCGTCGATCGGCCTGCATCCGCTGGATGTTCGCGTGCTGCTCGGCGTCTTCCAGGCGCTTTTGGACAACGGCGCAACGGTCGTGGTCATCGAGCACGACCTCGACGTCATCCGCAACGCGGACTTTCTCATCGACATGGGCCCCGGCGGCGGTGAGGCCGGCGGCAGGATCGTCGCCTCCGGCACGCCGGAGGAAATTCAATTGAACCCCGACAGCATCACCGGTCAATATCTGTAACACAAAGGAGATCATACCACGGAATTACCCGCCTGCCCCGTCGAGACGACGCTCATGCTCATCGGCGACAAATGGAAGATGCTCATCCTGCGCGACCTGATGGACGGCACCAAGCGCTTCGGCGAACTTAAAAAGTCCATCGGCCATGTGACGCAGAAGGTGCTGACCGCGCAGCTGCGCGACATGGAGGCCAAGGGCCTGCTCACCCGCAAGGTCTACGCCGAGGTACCGCCGCGCGTCGAATACACGCTGACCGAGACCGGCTACAGCCTAAAGCCCATTCTCGATTCCATGGTCGTCTGGGGCACACATTACAAGGAAAAAGCCGCGGCAATGGAGGATGACGATGCGCCCGATGAAGCCTGATCCCGGCATCCGCGTTCAGGCTATCCGCATCCCGACGGAAAACGGCGGCATGTCCGCGCTCCTGCTCTCGCCGCTCGCCGCGCCGAAAAACGCCGCAGGCATTTTGTGGCTGCACGGCGGCGGATACATCGCAGGGATGAAAGAAATGGTACACGCCTCCCGCGCGGTCGACCTCGTCAAGAAATTTGGCGCAGTCGTGCTGTCGCCGGGATACCGGCTGGCGCTGAAAGCCCCATACCCTGCCGCGATCGACGACTGCTATGCCGCGCTCCTTTACCTGAAAGCGCACGCCGCGGCGTTCGGCGTCCGCAGCGATCAGCTCATGGTCGGCGGTGAGAGCGCAGGCGGCGGGCTGTGCGCCGCCGTCTGCATCCGCGCGCGGGACGAAGGTAAGGTCAGCGTCGCGTTTCAAATGCCGCTCTACCCCATGCTCGACGACCGCGATACGGAATCTTCGCACGACAACCGCGGCAGAGTGTGGAATACGCGCCGCAACCATTTTGCGTGGCGGCTTTATCTGCGCGGCACGGACCGCGCGCAGCTCTCGCCCTACGCCGCTCCGGCGCGGCTGACGGATTTTTCTCATCTGCCGCCCGCCTATTCGTTCGTCGGCGACAGCGAGCCATTCTACGCCGAGGCCGTCCGCTATTTCGAGCGGCTGCGCGCCGCAGGCGTTCCGGCAGAGCTGGACGTCTATCATTCTGACATGCACGCCTTCGACATGATGCGCCCCGACGATGTGCTCAGCATTCAGGCGGCTGAGGCGTTCAACACGCGCTTCGCCGACGCGCAGGCCCGCTTTTTTGCTCCGCAGCATGAGATTCAGGAGGAACGCCATGATTCGTGAAATATGCAAAGCTGAAGTCTTCCTCGCCCAAAAGGCCGAAGCCGCCACGGCGGACGATCTCAACACCGCGCAGGACCTTCTCGACACGCTAATCGCCCACAAGGACGGCTGCGTCGGCATGGCGGCGAACATGATCGGCGTCAACAAGCGCATCATCGCTTTTGAAAATGACGGCGAATACATGCTCATGTTCAACCCCGTCATCGTCAAAAAGTCCGGCCCCTACGACACCGAGGAGGGCTGCCTGTCCCTCACCGGCACGCGCAAGGCAAAGCGCTTCCAGACCGTCAAAGTCCAGTGGCAGAACGAAAAATTCCAAACACGCCTCAAGACCTTCACCGGCTGGACGGCGGAGATCATCCAGCACGAGATTGACCACTGCGAGGGGATCGTCATTTAGACATCAGGAGGTGCATCATGCTCAAGCAGCTCAAATACTTTCAATCCGTCGTGCGTCTCGGGAGCTTTTCCGCCGCGGCGGAGGAAAATTTCATCTCGCAGTCAGCCATCTCCCAGCAGGTGCAGTCCTTGGAGCGTGAGCTGGGCTTTGCGCTGCTCGTGCGCAAAAATCGCTCATTTTCGCTCACGCCTGCGGGCGAATACTTTTACCGTAAGAGCCTGCTGCTCACAGCGGACTGCGACCGCATGTGCGCCGAGGCGGCGAAGATCGCCAAGGGCGAGGCGGCGAATTTGAAGATCGGCTACCTGCGCACCTATGCAGGGGGAGAGTTCCACCGCGCGCTCGCGGCCTTTTCGGCGAGGTATCCCGACGTCAGCGTCTCCATCGCGTACGGCAGCCATGGGGAGCTGTGTGATATGCTGAGCGAGGATCGGGTCGAGATCACGCTCAACGATCAGCGCCGCTTGTTTTCCGACGCCTACGAAAATCTGATCCTTGCAGCCCGGCCCGCTCTGATTGAAGTCTCCGCCCACAGCCCAATCGCGCAAATGGAGGCGGTCGCGCCGGCAGAGCTCAAGAATTTTCCCTGCATTCTGATCGCCCCGCCGCCGGAGCGGGAGGCGGAGCAGGAATTCAGCCGCATTGTACTCGGCTTTCCAAGTGAATTCCTGTATGCCGAGAATCTGGAGGAGGCGCGCCTTCTGGTCGCGGGCAGCAGGGGATTTCTTCCGCTGGAGGGCGGCGAAAGGCAGGCAGCCGAACCGCTTGCCCGTGTGCCGCTCGTGCGAAACGGTGCGCCGCTTCTTCGCACATACTGCGCGTTCTGGAAAAAGGAGAACGTGAACCCCTACGTGCCGGAATTCGCACGGCTGCTGAAAGAACAATTCGATACCTGACCATGCAAGGAAGGCGTAACCGACGGCTCCGCCTTTTTTCATATCAGTTTTTCTTATAGAAAAGCCGCAAAACCGGAATTGATACCCGCGGCGCGGCGGTTTACAATGGTAGCATCAACAAAAACCGTGCGCCGCTTTTGGCGCAAAGAGATAAGAAAGGAGCGAAACAATGGCAGCATTGATCGCATTTTACTCCCGCGCGGGAGAGAACTACTTCGGCGGCGCGTACCGCCGCATTTCCGTCGGCAACACCGAAAAGGTTGCTGAGATGCTCGCGGATCTGACCGGCGGCGAGCTGTACAAAATTGAGCAGGCCGAGCCCTATTCAGACGACTACAAGACCTGTGTGGCGCAGGCGCGTGAGGACTGGCAGAAAAACGCCCGTCCCGCGGTGTTGGATCTGCCCGATGACCTCGACGCCTATGATGAAATTTACCTCGGCTACCCCAACTATTGCAGTACGATGCCGATGGCGGTCTACACTTTCCTCGAGCACTACGACTTCACGGGCAAGACCATCCACCCCTTCTGCACGCACGAGGGCAGCGGCCTTTCCGATACCGAAAACGACATCCGCAAGGCTGCCCATGGCGCGGCGGTCACGAAGGGCCTCGCCATCCACGGCAGCCACGTTGCAGAGGCAAAGAGCGCGCTTGCGCATTGGGTCGAGGAGGTAACGAAATGAAAAAGCCCCTGATCGTTTACTATTCCTGGTCGTGCGGCAATACCGAGCGCATCGCAAAGTCCTTGCAGAGCGTCACCGGCGGCGACCGTCTGGAAACGCCGGAAAGCAAGATCAACGCTTGGGCGCAGAGCGTCAAGGCGCTGCTGTAAGGAGGAAAACGATGAAAGACGTCATGTTATGGGCCGGTGCCGGACAGATCGGCATGGCCATCGCCCGCCGCATGGGCGCGGGCTGAAGATCGTCGTCGGCGACAAAAAGCTCGCAAACGCGCAGGCCATCGCTAAGACAATGAACGAGGCGGGCTTCGATGTCACACCCGTCGAGATGGATCTCTCGAGCCGCTCGTCCATCAAGGCCCTCATTGCCGGGGGCAGAGGTACGGCGAGATCAAGATGCTCGTCAACGCTGCGGGTGTGTCGCCCGGTCAGGCGCCCATCGAGGCGATCCTGAAGGTCGGCCTCTACGGTACGGCGGTACTTTTAGAAGAGGTCGGCAGGGTCATCGCACCGGGCGGCGTGGGCGTGACGATCTCGAGCCAGTCCCGCTGGCGCATGCCCGCCCTGACGGCGGAGCAGGGCGAAAAGCTCGCCACCACGCCGACGGAGGATCTGCTGTCCCTCGACTTTTTGCAGCCCGAGAACATCCGTGACACGCTCCATGCCTATCAGATGGCGAAGTGCTGCAACGAGAAGCGCGTCACGGCGCAGGCGGTCGGATGGGGCAAGCGCGGCGCGCGCCTGAACGACATCGCCCCCGGCATCATCGTCACGCCGCTGGCACTCGACGAGTTCAACGGCCCGCGCGGCGGCTTCTACAAGAACATGTTCGCTAAGTGCCCCGCGGGACGCCCCGGCACGGCGGACGAAGTCGCAAACGTCGCCGAGCTTTTGATGAGCGACAAGGGCGCGTTCATCACGGGCTCGACCTTCCTCATCGACGGCGGCGCGACCGCGAGCTACTTCTACGGCCCGCTGCGCCCCGAAAAAGCATGATTTTTCCCTCTCTCAAAAAAGCGACAGAGCCGCCGGAGCATTCCGGTGGCTCTGCCGCTTTTTTTACTCAAATCTGCTCCTCGCATTCTGTCTTGATCTTCTTCACACCGAAGAGGAAGTAGACGAGGTGGCAGAGCCACACAATAGCGAGGATAGTGCAGGGAATGTAGAGCGCTTTTCGCAGCATCAGGAAAAAGCCGACGGCCATCAGCAGCGTCACGGACATCAGGATGCCGGCCTTGGTCTGCGCGGTCATGCCCTTTTTCTTCACGAATGAGTCGAGGTGCTTTTGATAGAGCTCTGTGCCGAGAAACCATGTGTGCAGCTTTTCCGACGAGTTTGCAAAGCAGAACACCGTCGCAAGGAAGAACGGCACCGTGGGCAGCACCGGCAGCACGATGCCGACGCAGCCGAGCGCAAGGCACACGCAGCCGAGGATCAGGAAGAAAAGGCGTTTCAGCTTCATCGGTTTTCTCTCTCCAGTCTCTTTTTTTCGCGCTTTGTCTCCACCACGTGGCGGATTGCGGCGACGGGGTGATAGAAAATCATCCGCGGGCCGGAAAAGCGCATCACGGCGCGGATCTTTTCACGCATGTCAGGTTTGTAGCAGTGCACGCGGCAGTTGACGCAGAAGGTCTTCGTCTCCATGAACGGGCAGTGCTCGGAGCGGGCGCGGGCGTAGTCGTTCAGCGCCGCGCACTCGGGACAGAGCACGCCCTTTGTGTGGTGATTGCGGTGGCAGTAGAGGGCGATCATCTGCGAGATCATCTTCTTTTCGCGCTCGCGCTTGGTTTCGATATCCTTCATCAGCTCATTCTCCCGTACTCGACGGAGTAGACCGTGTCGGCGATGCGCATGGTCGACGCGCGGTGCGACACGAGCACGACGGTCTTGCCCGCGCACTGCTCGTGCAGCGATTTCAGGATGACCGCCTCGTTTAAGCTGTCGAGATTGCTCGTCGGCTCGTCAAGGAGCATCAGCGGCGCGTCGTGCAGAAACGCGCGGGCGAGTCCGAGGCGCTGGCGCTCGCCGCCCGAAAGCGTGTCGCCCAGCTCGCCGACCGGCGTGTCGTAGCCCTGCGGCAGCGTCATGATGAATTCGTGCACGGCGGCCTTTTTGCAGGCCGCGACGATCTCGTCGTCCGTCGCGTCGAGCTTTGCGATGCGGAGGTTATTTTTGATGCTGTCGTGGAAGAGATGCGTCTCCTGCGTGACGAAGCTCTCCATCTCGCGCAGATCCCCCGTGTTGATGCTGGAAACGTCCGTGTCTGACAGGCGGACGCGGCCCTTCTGCACATCCCAGAAGCGCATCAGGAGCTTTAAAAGCGTCGATTTTCCGCTGCCACTGCGGCCCACAATGCCGACGACGCTCCCCTCCGGGAAGCGGACGGAAACATCGGAGAGAATGTCCTCCCCGCCGTAGGAGAACGTGACGTGCTCGGCCTCCGCGCCGGTAAATTCGACCTCTTTCTGTCCGCTGACCTCGTCGACCACGGGTTCTTCATCCAGAATGTCGAGTACGCGGTTGCCCGCGGCGAAGGTGTTTTGCAACGTCGCACCGAGATTTGCCAGCGCGACCGTGGGGCCGAACGACGAGAACAGCGCAAGGACCGCAATGAGCGCCCCGTCGAACGTCAGCTCTCCGCGCTGCACCAGCGCCGCGCAAGAAACCAGCATTGCAAGGTCGAAGAGCAAAATGGCCGTGTTCGTGATGCCCATGTTCTGGCCCGTGAGACGCTTGAGCTTGGCTTCCTCTTTGGATAGCGCATCGGTGCGCGCATCCATCTCGGCGCGGCGCTCTGCGCCCCGATCGTACTGAATGGTCTCGTTCAGGCCGCGCAGGCTTTCGAGCACGAAGGCCGACAGCGCGCCCGACTCCGTGCGGAATCGCATCCCCATATCGCACGAGCGGCGGGACGTGATGAGCGGGATGACCACGCCGACGCAGACGTAAGCCGCGAGTGCCAGAAGGCCAAGCAATGCGTGATAATGCCCGATGAACAGACACATGATGAGCGTGAACAGCGCCGCGATGGCCGCGGGCGAGATCGTGTGCGCGTAGAAGACCTCGAGCAGCTCAATGTCCGACGTGATGACGGAGATGAGGTCGCCGCGGTCGCGGCCCTCGAGCTTCGCGGGGCAGAGACGGCGCAGTGCGCGGAAGACCTTGTCGCGGATCAGCGCAAGCAGCTTGAAGGCGATGAAGTGGTTGCAGGACTGCTCGGCGTAGCGGAAGACGCCGCGCATGAGCGCGAAGAGCAGCACACAGACGAACGTCGTCTTGAGCGCGACGGGCGTTGCGAAGCCGAGCAGGTCAAGCACGGCAAAGCCGCCGAAGATCGTGATGAACGCGGCGCAGAGGTGGCCGACAAGGCCCATCAAAATGGCGAGCACCATGTAGCCGCTCAGTGGCTTCACGAGGCCGATGAGCCGCGCCATGACGGTAAAACCGCTTCTTTTTTTCATTTTGCCGCCTCCTCTCCGTAGTGCTCCAACACCTGCTGGGCCGACCACAGCGCGGCGTAAGCGCCGCCCTGCTTCAGCAGCGCCTCGTGCGTGCCGTGCTGAACGATATCGCCGCGCTCCAGCACGTAAATTTCATCCGACGCTGTGACGTTCGCCAAACGGTGCGAGATCAGCAGCACCGTCTTCCGGCCCGCCAATGCGTGAATTTGCGCCATGATGTCGTTCTCGCTCTCAACGTCGATGTTCGACGTAGCCTCGTCGAAGATGTACACGGGACTGTCGTGCAGCAGCGCGCGGGCGAGCGCAAGGCGCTGGCGCTGACCGCCCGAAAGGTTCTCGCCTCGCTCGGAAAGTAAGGTGTCGAGCCCCGCTTCCCCTCTGAGAAAGTCCGCGAGATTGACCTGCGTGAGCGCGCTCCAGAGCTCGTCATCGCTCGCACCAGGCTTGCCCATCAGCAAATTGTCGCGTACCGTACCCTTGAAGAGGTAGCTCTGGTGGCTGACGTAGGTGATGCGCCGCATCAGGCTCGCTTTTTCAATGCTGCGCAGCTCCGCGCCGCCGATTGCCACAGAGCCGGTGTAGCCCTTGTTTTTACCCATCAAAAGCGCGGAGATCGTCGACTTGCCGCAGCCCGACTCGCCGACGAGCGAGACAAATTTGCCCTGCGGGATCGTCAGATCAACGCCGTGCAGAATTTCGCGCTCCGGTTCGTAGGAAAAGCGCAGGCCGCGGCAGACAATGTCGCCCGCGGGACAGCTGACGCCGCCGTGTGCGGGCTCGGACAGGTCGAGCAGGCGGAAAATCTTATCGCTCGCGGCCATGCCGTTCATGGCAATATGGAAAAACGAGCCGAGCTGGCGCATGGGGATGAAAAAGTCCGCCGCCAGCAGGATGATGAGCAGCGCGCCCGCAAGGTCGATCTTCCCCGCGCGCAGCTGCGTTGCGGCCATGATGACGCCGAGCGCCGCGCCGCCGTAGGCGATGAGGTCCATGATCGTGATGGAGTTGAGCTGCATCGTGAGGACCTTCATCGTGATCTTGCGGAACTTTTCGGCCTCGACGTTCATCTCATCATTTTTGAAGGCGTCGGCCTGATAGATTTTCAAGGTCGTCAAGCCCTGCAAATTTTCAAGAAACGTGTCGCCGAGCGCCGTGTACTGCCCCCAGTATTTCGAGAGCAGCTTCTTCGCCCATGTCTGTACCGCCGCGATGGCGACGGGGATGAGCGGCACGCAGACGAGCAGCACGACCGCCGCCGGCACGCTCACGAAGCACAGCACGACAAAAAGCGTCAGCGGCGCGAGCATCGCGTAGAAAAACTGCGGCAGATACGCGCCGAAGTACGTTTCGAGCTGGTCGACGCCCTCGACCGCGACCTGCACGACCTCCGACGTTTTGACCTGCTCGGAATACGACGCGCCGAGGCACAGGAGCTTGTCATAGATCGCGCCGCGCAGCGTCTTCTTGACCGCCTTGGACGATAGATACCCCATGCGCGACGCGCCGACGGTACAGCCGTATCGCACGGCGACAGCTGCAAGCGCGATCACGGCGGTCGTAACGATCTTACTCTGCGTCACCTCGCCCGCGAACAGCGCGGCGAGCAGCGCCGTCACGGCGCTCATCATCGCGATGTTCGCGCACAGCGAGCACCATTGCAGCGCGACGTTGCCCGCGATATATTTTTTGCTCTCCGGCACCGCGCCGATGAGCCGTTTGTTGATCATCATAAGAAAAAGCCCTGCCTTTCGGTGGTCGTTCAGTTAGAGAACGTGAACCGCCGGTCGAAAACGGCAGACGGACACATGGTTCAAGATACCATATCCGCCCCCATTCCGCAAGCAGAAAATGCAGGAAACGCAAGTACACGAGAGGCAATATGCCTCTTTCGCCCCTTTCGGTTAAAAAAGAAAAGCCGCGGCGATTTTTCTCTCAGGTTCAAGTCCCTTTACTCCGCCGGTTTTCCTACACAAAGCGCTTGTCTGCGCGCGCCACGGCTGGTACAATAGAGGCCATACAATATTCGGGCAGTGCTCGAGCAAAGACACAGGAGGTCGCCATGGTACTCTATTTCACCGGCACCGGCAACAGCCGCCACATCGCCGAGCGCATCGCACACGCGCTGAACGATACGCTCATCAGCCTGAATGACCGCATCAAATCAGGCGACATAACACCGCTCGCCGTCAATGGACGGCTCATCCTCGTCATGCCGACCTACGCCTGGCGCATCCCGCGCATCGTGCGCGACCATCTGCTGCGAACAGAACTGCGCGGCGCGAGGGAAACGTGGTTCGTCATGGACTGCGGCAGCGAGATCGGCAACGCCGCGAAGTACAACCGCGCGCTCTGCCGCGAAAAGGGCCTCGTCTACATGGGCACGGCGCAGATCGTCATGCCGGAGAATTTCATCGCCATGTTCAACGCGCCAACCGTCGAGGAGGCTCGCCGGATCGTCGCCAAAGCCGAGCCGTTCATCGACCGCGCGATCGCCGCGATCCGCGCAGGACACATGTTCTCGCCGCCGCGCAAAAAACTCTACGACCGCATCGCGAGCAGCGCGGTGAACCCGGTTTTCTATTTTCTGTTTGTGAAGGCAAATCCCTTTACCGCAAGCGATGTCTGCATCGGCTGCGGCAAATGCGAAAAGCTCTGCCCGCTGAATAACATCACACTGCAAAACGCCCGTCCCGTCTGGGGAACCAACTGCACACAGTGCATGGCCTGCATCTGCTATTGCCCGACAAGAGCCATCGAATATGGCAAGAAAAGCGCCGGCAAGCCGCGCTACCATTTCGAAGACTTGTAAAATAGTTTCACTTTACAGAAGTTCAGCAAGCAGAGTGCGTCTCTTACAAAAGTTTTTCTCTTTCGACATGGTCTTCCCATATGGGGAAAAACCTCGTGCTTTCTCAAAAATGTCATCCCTTTGCCGCGCATTTTGATCAGCGGCGATACCTCACAAAACTTATCAAAAGCCACGCGCCTAAGGGCGCGCGGCTTTTGATGTTTACATAATATCATGTTCTGCTGCTTTCTGCTTTTTCTCCATCCTCCATTTGACAAAGGTCCATAGCGCGTTGACCAGCACCCAGCCGAGGCCTGTTTCAGCGCGACGGCAGGGAGGCCCATTTTGCCGACCAGCAGCCACGAGAGGACGACTCGCAGCGCGATGTGGCTCGTCGCACCGAGGAACGGGACGGATACCTTCCCGATGCCGTTAAAATAGCCAGCGAATGTGTTGCCGGTGAAGCAGAGCGTGTAGAAAAGCGCCACGAGTTTCAGATAGTCGCGCGCATTCTCAAACGCCGCGCCGCTGCGCGTCCCGAGCATAAAGCCGACCGACGTGCTCGCGCTAACGTACATGATGAGCGTCATCGCAAGCCCCATCGCAAGCATCAGAAAAAGGCTGCTGCGAAACGATTCCTTCACGCGCTCTTCTTTCCCTGCTCCCCGATTCTGTGCCACGAGCACGGAGGTCGCAGCGCTGCCGCTGTCGCCAAACGAGCTGGCAAAGCCCTCGATGCGCGTCGTCGCCGTGTAGGCCGAGATCATGTCCGTGCCACCGGTGTTGACCGCGCCCTGCACCAGGAGCTTTCCGATGTACAGGCTCGACTGGTGCAGCGCCGTGACGAAGCTGAAATGCGCCGTCTGCTTCAATAGCTCTCCATCCATACGGCAGTCCGCGCGGGCAAAAATGAGCTCCGGTGCCTTGCGCCGCAGGTAGAGGATGCACAGCACCGCCGAAATGGCCTGCGACGCCGCCGTCGCTCACGCCGCGCCCGCGATGCCCAACTGAAAGCGCGCAACAAAGCAGTAGTCGAGCGCGACATTGACCGTCACCGCCGCGGCGAGCACCATCAGCGCCGCGTTCGCCCGCCCGATGGCACGCAGCAGCGCGCCGTAGAGGTTGTAGAGAAACGCCGCGGGCAGGCTCGCCAAAATGATCGTCAGATACACCGAGACAAAGGTCTTGAGCTCGCTTGGCGTCTGGATGAGCCGCAGCAGCGGCGAGAGCAGCAAAAAGCCGAGGCCGCTGCACGCGAGCGTCACCAGCAGCCCGCACGAGAGCGAGAGCCAGTGCTCGCGGCGGAAGCGCTCGCGCTCGCCCGCACCGTAGAGCTGGGCGAAGATGACGGAAATGCCCGTGCACGCGCCTGTGATCATAAAGAGGAAAAGGTTCATCACCGAGCCCGCAACGCCGACAGCGGCGAACTCCAAATCGCCCGCAAAGCGCCCGAGGATAAAGGCGTCCACCGTGTTGTAGAGCTGCTGCAAGATATTGCCCATGATGAGCGGTGCGGCCAGGCGCAGCAGATGCTGCGGGATGCTGCCGCTCGTTAGATCGTAAGAGCGTGCCACAGTTCCCCCCATTTCCAAGGATTTGACAACAGCATACACCCGCGCTACACTTTGCGTAAACCGATGATCCATCAAACCATCTTTGACAATTTCGCAAAGGAGAACGCCATGGAACTCGATCGCTACCGCGCACTCGTCTGCGCCATTGAGACCGGAAGTCTGTCCGCCGCCGCGGAGGCGCTGCAATACACGCCCTCCGGCGTGAGCCGCATGGTCGCGGCGCTTGAGGAGGAGACGGGCGTTCCGCTCCTGCTGCGCGAGCACAGCGGCGTTCGCCCGACAAAGGAGTGCGAAAAGCTGCTGCATGTGCTGGGCCTTGAGGATGTACGCAACGAACTGGCTACCGGCCTGCCCTACGGCCTGCAGCGTCGGGTGGAGATCGCGCGTGCCCTTGCCACCGAGCCGAAGCTGCTGCTGCTGGATGAGCCTGCCGCCGGTAT
>OGYK01000920.1_pt1 | contig 23011 bp, 17 predicted proteins | sample 1576501 | NCBI WGS metagenome assembly OGYK01 (sample SAMEA3541530, study PRJEB24748) | human gut metagenome | biome: human gut; feature: human-associated habitat; material: faeces | place: China | collected 2012
CCATTTTATCATCTGCCACACTCATCTTCGCATGACAGAATCCCGGTGTCCACTCATAGATACGGACTCCATGCTTAACCAGATTATGATAGAAGGAACGGGTCACACTGTAAACCATCTTCTTGTCCGGGATACCCGGTGTTATGATACGTACATCAACACCACGCTTTGCTGCCAGTGTGAGTGCATGCGTCATCTCGTCTGTGATAATCAGGTATGGAGTGATAAACCAGCAGTATTTCTCCGCTTTGTTCGCCATACTGATATATACTTCCTCACCTACCTGCTCACCATCAAGCGGACTGTCTGCATATGGCTGGACATAACCACGCTGTTGTGCCTGGTATGCATAGTTGATCACATATTTCTCCGGTACAAGTTCTTTTGACTTTACATTTCCGGCTGCATTCCACATTTCCAGAAATGCTACTGTCATAGACTTGACTGCATCTCCTTCCATACGGATCCCGGTATCTTTCCAGATTCCATACGGATGTGTGATGTTGAAATACTCATTCGCCAGATTGTACCCACCTGTGTAAGCAACCTTTCCGTCAATTACAGTAATCTTCCGGTGATCGCGGTTGTTCAGGAACATATTCAGTCCCGGCAAAATCGGGTTAAATACACGGCATTTGATTCCTAAAGATTTCAGTTTTGTTGCAAAATCCATGTTCACAAACCAGATCGATCCCATATCATCATAGAAGATACGGACTTCTACGCCTGCTTTCACACGATCTTCAAGTACCGTCTGAATCCTCTGCCATGCCTCTTCGTCTTCGATGGCATGATACTCCATAAAGATGAACTTTTCTGCCTTTGAAAGATCCTCCAGCTGTGCATCCAGCCCTTTGATCGCCTCATCATAATATGTAACATCTGTGTTCTGATAAACCGGGTAACAAGAGTAATTCGTCAGATAAGAAGCGATTGCCCCCGCCTGCGGACTCTCTTCTTTCATCCATTCGAGAATCTGTCTGTTATCCGGAAGATATGGGAGCAGTTTTTTATCAATCTCTTCATATCTTGCCCGCATCTTCTTCGTGCTTCCGTTCAGACCTACGAGAAGATAAAGACTCACACCAAGAATCGGGAATGCAAGCATCAGTATGATCCATGGCATTTTCATCGATGAAGTCTTATCCATGCTGTAAAGTCCAAGCACAAGAAAGATTGCCACGATTCTTGTTGCCCAGTCAATAATGGTTGCGTATTCACTTACCTTTGTAAACAGAAAGAGAAGGAATACAATCTCCAGCAAGATAGATACTGCTGTGAAGATCAGCCTCTTTGTTCCGTTCTCTGTCTTTTTCTTTCCTTCGAATGTACTGCTGCTCAAATCTACATGCCCCTTTTCTCTTTTCCTTTTAATAATTGCTATTTTCTCTTTGCATAGAAAGACGGAGAATCCGATCACTCAGATTCTCCTGACTCTTTTAATTAACACATACTATAACAGATATGGAAGGAAATTGAAACAAGTATTTTCTTTTTCCACTGTTTTTTTATTCATGTCTAAGTGCTTCGATTGGATTCATGTTCGCCGCTTTCACGGACGGGATCAATCCGAAGATAATACCGATCAGTGTGGAGAACAGCACTGCGATCACAATCGAAACTCCGCTGATTGCTACCGGAACTGCTGAGACTTTGGATATAATGTACGCAAGTGCGATTCCTCCAAGAACACCTATAATTCCTCCAAGCAGTGTCAGTACCGCTGCCTCTGTCAGGAACTGTGTCAGAATTCTGCGCTTTCTCGCTCCGAGTGCCTTCTTTAATCCAATCTCGCCGGTACGTTCTGTAACCGACACGAGCATGATATTCATAACTCCGATTCCACCAACTAACAGGGAAATGCTGGCGATCCAGATCAGCTGCTGATTTGTCGAGTTACTGATCTCCTGGATCTGTGTTGCCTGCTCTAACAGATCTTCTCCTTTGTATTTTACGGTATCATCTGAAACTGTCAGCATAGCATTTAAAATATCTGCGGATTTCTCTCCTGCCGCTGTCATATCATCTGTACTTTTTGCACGCACGACAAGGTTCTGCGGTTCGTCATACTGGTAAATGACCGGCCATACTTGATCCGGAATAATAATCTTTCCGCTCTGGTCATCTGACATGTAGCGGTAGTAATCTTCCATTGAGTTGATCACCGGCTGGGACTCTGCTTTCTTTGCAACCATTCCAACGACAACAAAAGGCTCTCCCTTGATCTCGATCGTTCTTCCGATCACATCTGCATTGTCGAATAAACTTGCCGCTGTTGTCTTGTCTATCAAGGCTACTTTTCGTCCTTCGGAATAATCTTTGTCTGTTAATCCTCTTCCTTTGGTCACCTGATATCCGTAAACATCCAGATAATTTCTGTCAATTCCGAGAATCACGCTGTTACTTAATGACTTTGCGCCGCGGTAAACTGCGTCGTATTCATTTCTTGTATGATATAAAGACGCTGTCTCCACTTCCGGGAGTTCAACGACTTCCTGCAATGTCTCGTCTGAGATCTCCGGCACTCCGTCCGGGAGTGACTGATACTGCAGATCGATCGGCCAGTCACCCTGATAGAGCTGTACATTTACCGCGTCATTTCCTGCACCAACCAGATTCTTCTTAATCTGTTCATTCGTTCCTTTGATCGTGGACACAATTGCTATAATGGAACCGATTCCTATGATGATTCCGAGCATTGTGAGCGCAGATCTTAATTTATGATTCCAGATTCCCTGAAACGCCAGTCTGATGTCTTCTAACATAATGGCACCTCACTCTCTTTCATTTTGATACTGTTCAGTCTTCTTAATAATAGTCGTACAGGGTATCTGCTTCCTGTGTCTTTGCGCCTTCTTTGACATCTCTGCCGTAAGGGAACGCGATCAGGTCGTCCATTGTGAGGCCGGAGGTGATCTCCAGTGAATTGTACATATTTTTGCCAACCTCTACATACTGTTTTGTTAATCTGCCGTTATCGCCCCGCTTGTAGACATAATAGCGGTTTCCTTCCTCGCGGACAAACATTTTTTCAAGATAGATTGATCCATCACTGCCTGCTGCAATTCCATTCATCGACAGATTCACAGACTCACCATTCGAGAGATTTGCGTCTCCGTGGATCACGAGCGTGAACGGATAGAAGGACTGATTCTGGTTCTCTCCTGTGGAATAATCGCTTACCGGTGAGTTGCCAACACCTGTAACTGTCGCTTCGTAGGATTCTCCCGACTGCCAGGACATTACAGTCGCAGTCATTCCTTCTTTGATCTGATCAAGCATTGTCTCTCCGACTCTTCCGGTCACATAGAAACCTTCTTCTCCGACAACGCTGACAACCGGTTTGTTCTCATTCTTTGCAGATGCTTCGTCAGTCGCTTCTTTGACTACACCTTCTACCGTACTTTTGATCACGCCGTCCCCGACCTTTTTCTTCAGCTTTTTCAGTTCCAGTTCAGCGGATCTCCTGGAAAGATCCAGATCTTTGATCTTCTGCTCTTTCTCCTTGATTTGCTTCGTCACTTCTTCCTTTGACGGGAGGTCCGGGGTGTCTGGGATAACCGGATCTTCTGAAATATCCGGTTCCGGAGTTGGCTCTGGTTCCGGAGTTGGCTCTGGTTCCGGAGTTGGCTCTGGATTTGGAGTCGGCTCCGGGTCTGGAGTTGGTTGTGGATCCGGTATGACTACCTGTCCTGTTTTTCCATCGAGGATCCAACAGGATACGAATTTTGTCGGCGCTTCTGCGTTATCTACTACATCAAAGGCACACACTTGACCCTCTTTTAATACTTTGAGCATAAACGGTGCATTTACGGCTGCCCCCGGTGCGCAAAGATAACGATACGGTTTTTCCATTGTTCCGTCTGCATCTTCTTTATTATAAGGAACAGAATCTAATGTAATCTCACTGTAAACCTCTTTTCCCTTTAATGCTTCAGGGAATGGACGCTCAATTGCGGAAGACGGTACATCGTCTTTTTTATTATCATCTTTGGATGTGTCATCCTTCGCATTATCATCTTTCGAAGCATCGTCTTTTGTGTTGTCATCTTTTGTCGTATCATCCTTCGAGGTATCACCATCCGTTTTTTTATTCTCATCCTCTTTTGATGTATTAAGAATGGTTGTCTTTACAGCACTCATCTTCTGTACAGTTGGCTGCTGTTCTCCATCTGCGCTTGTCTGCACGACGGATGCCCCTGTATCTGCCTTCGCGGTCTTCGTCCCCTTGAGCTGGGTGATCTCTTTCTGCAGGTTCTGAATGTTCAGGTCAATCCCCTGAATCTGCATTTCTTTCATCTCAAGCTCCAGGGAAGAAAGTGTCGTGTCATATGCCACAAGACGGTCTCCAACTTTCACCGTATCCCCGGCTTTCACGTAAACCTGTGTGATCGGCATAGTATCATCCACGTAAATGTCCTGCTTCTGGTTCGTTGTGACGGTTCCGTAACTTGCAATCCCACTATCATCGTACCAGCCGCCGGAATTCAAACCGCTGACAGGAGCTACTTTAACAGCCTTTCCGCTGTTCTTCACTGCGAAACCGATTCCAAGTGCAAGAACGATACAGCCTGCTGCCACAGGAATGCCGATCTTGATTATTTTCTTTTTATTCATCCACACTCTCCTCCGTTCCCGGAACTCCTTCCTGCATTGCATTCTCTTCTACAGGTTCTTCGTAACCGCCCTCGGCTCCTGACATATCTGAAGTACTGCCTGAAGTACTGCCTGATGTACCTGAATCGTTCTTCACAACAGCCGCACCTTTTTTGCACTCCTCGCTTGGCCATACAATGTAATCAGAAGCTTTCAGTCCGTCTACGATCTCACAGGTTCCCATATCTTCGTTCGTCTCTCCAAGTGTAACAGAACGCTTCTCCAGCTTGTCATTATCTCCTGCTACCCATACATATGGATGATCTGAATCTGCGTCTACAATGTAGTCACGCATCAGCCACATCTTGTCTGCTTCCAGTGAAGTACTTGTCTCGATATAGACATGCTGTCCGAGCATCAATCCATCCACTGTATCCAATGTGACATAGAATGGATACTTTGTTGCCTGATTATCGCTGTTCTCAGAACCATAACTCATAGAATCCTGGGAACTGTTCTCCGGCTTCTCTGTGTCTACATTATCTACTGTACCTGTCCAGATCTCATCTTCATTCACTCTGGAGCGGATTGTCACCTGTGTGCCCGGTGTCAGATCTCCGATGTTCTGCTCGCTGATCTTTCCTTTGATTCTGTATTTTCCTGTAGAAAGGATACTCATAAACGGTTTGGACTCTCCTGTAGAAGGGTCTGTTCCCTGCTGTTCGTTGATCTCCTGTACAATTCCGGCAACTGTAGAAGTTACTGTAGACTGTTCCAGGCTCTTCTGTGTACGGTTTACTTCCAGCTCTTTTACTTTATAATTGTACTCTTCCTGCTTGATCTCCATCTGAAGTTCCTGGATCTGTGTCGTATAGGACAGCTGTTCGCTGGCCGGCGCACTCTTCTTCTCCGTTGTAAGTGTCGCGATCTGTGAATTCAGGCTGCTGATGTTGTTCGTGATCTTCTCAAGCTCCAGTTTTCCCTGATCTAATGTCATGGCAAGCTCTTCTGTATCGTATTCAAACAGCTTTGTTCCAGGCTCTACTTCCTGCCCTTTTTCAACAAAGATCTGTTTTACCTTCTGATTGTCTGCCAGTGTCAGTTTCAACGTATCCTGTGCTTCAACCACTCCTGTAAATCGGTTCTGTGTCCCAAGTCCTGTCCCTGTGATCATTCCGACGGAATCCGCATAGAGAACATTCTCTCCATCTGCTCCACCTCCACCTGTCAGATTCTTCACAAGAATCAGGGCGATCACTGCCACAAGGAAGATACCTCCGCCGATCAACACTCCTTTTTTCTGTTTTGTATCCAATCTTCTTTTTTCTTTCGGCTGACTGGAGCTCTGTGTGTCGGATGACTGCTTTCTGATTCCCCGCATCTTTTGCCCTCCTGCTTTGTTTTATTTTTCTTCTTTTTGTGCAAAAGATAAAATCTCCGGGACATCCGGTACAATCTGCACAAAATATTCTCTCATACCATCAGTATACAGGAAATGTGCCTAAAAAGACATTGATATTTTCTTAAGATTTTTTATCTTTTTTCTATAGCCGGCTCACAGACTCCTTCTGCTCCGGCAAGCAGAATCATCAGAAGCAAATCTCTCTGTGGTCCAAGCCATGCTTCTTTTGGCTCGTACCATTCCTGAAGGGTATGGATTCCGTCTTCTTCTCCACCTCTTCCAACAGTGATTGCCGGGATTCCCATACTGATCGGGATATTCGCATCTGTACTGCTCTCATACCGATACTCCGGTTCAATCCCCAGCAGTTCTGCCGCCCGGAATGCTGCTTTCACGATCGCACAGTCCTTTGGCTGTGCCCCCGCCGGTCTCACACCGCGTCCTTCGATCTGCACTTTGATCTGCGGCTTTGAAGCATCCCATCTTGCATTTTCTTCTTCCACTGCCTGTCTGATCACTTTATGAAGTTCTTTGTCCAATCGGTTCAGCTCTTCTTCGCTGTCCGAACGGAGGTCTACCAACATGGATGCAGAACCTGAAATTGTATTTACAGAAGTCCCTCCCTGGATCACGCCTACGTTAAATGTTGTCTTCGGCTCATTCGGGACCTGGAATTCTGCGATCTGTGCGATGGCTCGTCCCATTGCATGGATTGGATTAGGAATGCCAAAGTTCTGGAAACTGTGACCACCTCTTCCGGTAAATGTCACCTCATAACGGTGACTTCCTGTTGCCGTATAGATCACCCCGCCCGTATACTGGTTATCAATCGAGACAAATGCATCTACCTCTGGACATTCTTCTGAAGCTTTGTTGTCGTATCCGAACAGATACTTCACGCCCCTTAGATCTCCAAGTCCTTCTTCACACACATTTGCACAGAAGATCAAGTCCCCTTTTGTGTGAAGATCTGCATGGATCATTGCTTTCGCTACTGCGATCATCTCCGCCACTGCATGTGTGTCATCGTTAATGCCGGGACAATAATAACGATTTCCTTCTTTTCTTATCGACAGATCTGTCCCTTCCGGGAATACTGTGTCTGTGTGTGCTGCAAGCATTACACTTGGTCCTTCACCTGTTCCCGGCCAGATACCAAGCACATTTCCAACAGCGTCAATCCTGACATCCCTAAGCCCGATCTCCCGGAACCGCTCCCGGATATACTCCGCTTTTTTCTCTTCGTTATAAGAAGGTGCCGGGATCTGACACATATTGAGCGTGTCCTGAGTCGTTGCCGGATCTTCTTCCTTTATATATTCCAATGCCTGTTTTATTTTTTTATTTTCAAGAATCATTTTCCTGTTTCCCTTCGTTCTTTCTACTTTGTGTTTATAATATGAATATGAAGTTCCTCCACTTGCTGTAATAAACACTTTTAGTATATCATATTTTCTTAATGATACCGTGATTTTGCGGATTTTCTATAACAGTAATTTTTTTATTGAACTTTTTCATTTATCGTGGTATACTCTGACTAAAGTTTTGAACTTTTAAATTGAACTTTTTAGAGATTTTCGTATTGAAGCAGATTTTAAATTGAACTTTGTGTTTTGTTAATACTTTATTAATGGGGTCTGACCACCGGAAGGATGCCCCTAGAAAGGAGCTTTATGGAAACCTTTGCAGACAGATTAAAAGCCGCTATGAACGAGCAAGGCCTGAAGCAGGTTGATCTTGTTCGTCTTGCCCAGCAGAAAGGGATCAAGCTTGGGAAAAGTCATGTCAGCCAGTATGTCAGTGGGAAGACAATCCCGCGTACCGACATCTTACATTTTCTGGCAGATGCCCTGCAGGTTGATCCTGACTGGTTAAGCAATAATAATGATAATGATTCCACACTGTCAGATGTTGATATGATACAGACATCCGCAGATAATTCAGGAGGTATGAAAGTGAGAGAATTCAAGAAATCATCCAAGTTAGATAATGTATTATATGATGTGAGAGGTCCGGTTGTTGATGAGGCTGCCAGAATGGAAGAGATGGGAACTCATGTACTGAAGCTTAATATCGGAAATCCGGCTCCGTTTGGCTTCCGTACACCGGATGAGGTGATCTATGACATGAGCCGTCAGCTTTCTGACTGCGAAGGCTACTCTGCTTCTGCCGGTCTGTTCTCTGCGCGAAAAGCGATCATGCAGTATGCCCAGTTAAAGCACCTGCCGAATGTAACGATGAGCGATATTTACACAGGAAATGGTGTCAGTGAACTGATCAATCTTACGATGTCTGCTCTTTTGGATACAGGGGATGAGATTCTTATCCCGTCTCCGGATTATCCGCTCTGGACAGCTTGTGCTACACTTGCCGGTGGAAAGCCTGTGCATTATATCTGTGATGAGCAGTCTGACTGGTATCCGGATATCGAAGATATGCGTAAGAAGATCAATGACCGTACAAAAGCGATCGTTATCATCAATCCAAACAATCCGACCGGTGCTCTTTATCCGAAAGAAGTACTGCAGCAGATTGTAGATCTCGCAAGAGAGCACCAGCTGATCATTTTCTCTGATGAGATTTATGACCGTCTTGTTATGGATGGAAAAGAGCATGTTTCTATTGCTTCTCTCGCACCGGATCTGTTCTGCGTGACATTCAGCGGACTGTCCAAGTCCCATATGATCGCCGGATTCCGTATCGGATGGATGATCTTAAGTGGAAATAAAAATATTGCAAGAGACTATATCGAAGGAATCAAGATGCTTTCCAACATGCGTCTTTGCTCTAACGTTCCGGCACAGTCCATTGTACAGACAGCTCTCGGCGGACACCAGAGTGTAAATGATTATATTGTTCCGGGTGGACGTATTTACGAGCAGCGTGAATATGTTTACAAGGCTCTGACGGATATTCCGGGAATCAGCGCAGTAAAACCGCAGGCTGCATTTTATATGTTCCCGAAGATTGATACAAAGAAATTCAATATTGTGAATGATGAGAAATTTGCTCTTGATCTGCTTCGTGACAAGAAGATCCTGATCGTTCAGGGAAGTGGATTCAACTGGCATCAGCCGGATCATTTCCGCGTGGTTTATCTGCCGCGTATTGAAGTACTGAAAGAGGCGGTTGGTAAGATTGGGGAATTTCTGCAGTATTATAGACAGTAGGAATTGAAAAAATGAGCTTTGGAAAGCCAAAACTTTCCAGAGCTCATTTTTTTCAGATTGAGGGCGAAGCCCAACTCTATCCAAGCAGTTCTCTTACCATCTCTGCATCAAATTCAACTTTCTCCACATGATTCACTTCAATCTGATACAGTGCATTCGCTGCGATGTGTTCTGCTGCCTGTTCCAGATCACGGATCCCTGATGTGTTGGAGTAAAGTTCAATCACTTCATTGAGTGCCTCATCTGTCATAATGCACTCTTCTGCCTTCAGGCTCATGCGTTTCAGCACCTTCGGAAGTGCGAATTTGGAGAAGATTACTTTCTTCTCTTCCGGTGTATAATCCGGGATATCAATGACAGCGAAACGGGACATGAGCGGTGCACTGATCTGATCCTTGTCATTCGCTGTAGCGATTGGATATACACCAACGGTAGGAATCATACACTCCATGTAATTGTCTGTAAATCCAAGGTTGTCCAGCAGTGTAAGTAAAACATCTGCCGGGTTTCCGTTTCCCTTTCCGGATGCCGCCTTATCCAGCTCATTAATAATGAATACCAGATTGGATTCCCCTGCCATGGAGAATGCTTCCATGATAATACCTGGCTTTGCGTTTGAATAGATTCTTGAACTTCCTGTCAGCTGTTCCGGATCGTTAATGGAACTCATGTCCAGTGTTGTCCAAGGAAGTTTAAGGATTCTTGCAACTGCATAAGCAATCTGGGATTTACCTGTTCCGGCCGGTCCGACAAGCAGAAGTCCGTACGCCGGAAGTGTGTGTGTACGGTTGATCTGAATGATCGTCTCTATGATTCTCTGCTTTACTTTCTCCATTCCATACAGCTCTTCATCCAGAATTCTTCTCGCTTCATCCGGATCGATTGCTTCAAAGTAATTACTCTTCCACTGAATATTCATCATGATAGAAAGTGCTCTCTGTGCGTGACGGCGCTCTTCCTGAGAAACCTCATGAGAGCGTGCAACTGCAAGATTTCTTCTTGCCCACAGACGAATGTTATCCGGAAGTGTACGTCCTGCGCATGTCATAAAGTCTGTAATACTCTGAATACTTGTAAGCTTCATGTCATCTCCGGACTCTTCCTGCTCGTCATCATTAATCTCTTCTTTTGGCGCATCACTTGCAAACAACCGCTCGATCATAAACTGAAGGAAGCCGTCCTCAGCAGATAATTTTGTTCCGCCTCCAAATGCGATCTCACGGATTCTGTAAACGGCATAACCATCCGGCTTATTTTCTCCGGAAAGACGTACATTAATATGATTTTCTCCAAGCCATTTTAAAAGGCTGATAAAACGTGCATCCACTTTTAGGATATTTGCGCTGCATGTTCCGTCCTTTTCATCAAACTCAAATGCAGTCTGCTTATTCTGATTGGTAAATACACCGCAGGAATGATGGTTCCACTTCCGGTTCTGGTTATCCAGAACAAGAATCGGACACTCCGGTGTCGCATGGTCTTCGTTGGAACAAAATGTTGTATAAGTACACTGAACTTCTTTCTTATCTTCCGGTGCACTGTTAAAGTCAAATACTGGCATACTTTCATCTCCTCATGTTTTGTTTTCAGAAACATTACTATTCTACCACAAACTTTTTGAAAGAAAAAGGAAGAATATTATGCATATTCCGGGTTTATTTCTATCGAATATCTTAAGATATCCTAAAACTTGGCTACATTTCTTGTAACTTGTATCTTTTTATGCTACGATACTTTTCAGAAGGATCTTGTCAACTTCTGACATTTTTCGAACTAATTCATGCAAAGGAGAATCTTCTATGAAAATCTGTCCAAAATGTAATTCACTCTGCGAAGACAGTGCTTCTTTCTGTCAGGAATGTGGTGCTCCGCTTCCTGCTCCTAATGATAATGCTCATACACAGGAGAATCAAAAACAGCAGGAAAGCCAGTTCCAGCAGAATGCATATTACCAGAATGCATACCAGAACAACTATAATCAGAACAATTATTACCGGAACGGGGCAACTGCAGGCATTATGCCACGTAATCTTGTACTTGCAATTGTTTTTTCTTTTCTCACTTGCGGCATCTACAGTATCTACTGGATGATCAAGCTGAATGATGAGGTGAATCAGCTGGCCGGAGAGCCACAGGCAACAAGCGGAGGCATGGTATTCCTATTTTCTTTGATCACCTGTGGAATCTATGGTATTTACTGGGCTTATAAGATGGGAGAACGCTGTGACCGCATCAGAGGAATACAGGGGAATTCTTCTATTCTCTACCTGGTTCTCTCGATTTTAGGATTAGATATTGTATATTTCTGCTTATTGCAGGATATGATCAACAAAGAGGTATCTTAATGCAAAGAGGATACATAGAAATTCTTGTCACATACAAGTTTTCTATGTATCCTCTTTCTTCTATCTTTCTATTGCATTAGACATGGAAACATCCACCGCCAATAAATTCTCTCAAAAGTGAATTCGTTGGCACATTGTCATTTCCGATTCCTACGAAATAATCCAGGAATTTCAACAGCCGCTTCGCTTCAACATATTCCGGAGAATCTTTGCTTACGCCAAGAAGTAACGGCTCCACATACTGTTTCAACACTGCCAGTTCATAGATCAGGGAAGAGTTAAACATCACATCTGCATATTCCTGATATGGGAAAATATTCTTCTCTTCTCCTCTTCTCACTGACGGCCACATTGAGATGGTCTTCGTCGCCGATGCCCCTCTTGTTCTTGCATCCCTGACAAGTCTTCGGATCAAACGTCCGTCTGTAGACGGAATCCGGTTATGCTCATCAATATTCAGCTGTGTTAATGCACTGATATAGATCCTGAATTTCCGGTCATCACATAACTGTTCTGTCAGCTTCGGATTCAGGCAATGGATTCCTTCGATTACAAGGATATCATTTTCACCGAGTTTCTTTGGCCTTGTTTCAAAATTCCGTTTACCGGTCTTAAAGTCAAAAACCGGAAGATAGACTTCCTCGCCTGCCAGCAGATTGCTCATGTCCTCATTGAACTTTTCCACATCGATTGCTTCAATGCATTCGAAGTTATAATTTCCATCCTCGTCTTTCGGTGTTTTCTCCCGATCCACGAAATAATTATCTACAGAAATCGGATGTGGATGAAGCCCGTTCACTCTGAGCTGAATGGATAAGCGATGTGAAAATGTTGTCTTGCCGGAAGAAGAAGGTCCTGCGATCAGAACAAACTTTACCCCCGGACGATCTGCGATCTGCTTTGCGATTTCTCCGATCTTGCGCTCCTGGAATGCCTCCTGCACAAGAACAATCTCACGCATATCATCCTGCGTGATCATGTCATTGAGCGCACCGACGGTATCAATTCCCTGCTGGTCTCCCCATCTCACAGACTCACTGAGTACACGAAACAGCTTATCCTTTGGCGCAAATAAAGGCACTTTCTCCGGTTCGTCTTTCAACGGCATCTGAAGTACGATTCCGCCCTGATACAGATACAATGCAAAATACTTCAAATCTCCTGTATCCGGCATCATATAACCATAATAATAGTCGCGGAATTCATTCATGGCATACAGGTTCACGTGAGAACTTCTCCGATACCGGAACAGACGTTCTTTATCAAACATCCCATATCGATGAAATAATTCCACTGCCTCTTCTGTATGGATCAACTCTTTTGTGATCGGAAGTCTCTGCTGTACAAGTTCATACATGCGTTCTTCAACTTTCCATTGGAATTCCATTCCCACATGATCGATTCCTTCCACCGTACAGTAAAATCCTGCACCTAATGAAAAATGAATCCTTACCCGCACCTGCTGCGGACACTCATGGCCAATCACATCATGTACTGCCTTAATAAAAAGAAAGCAGACACTTCTCCGATATGTGTCATATCCTGCTGTATCCTGTGTAGTAACAAATTGTAGCGTACAGTCTCCGGAAACCTGTTTTCTAAGTTCTTGCAGACGATGTCCATCCAGCATCACAAGTGCGATCTGATGTTTATACTCTTTCTGAAAATCCTTCGCGATCTCCTGATAAGACGTCCCCTTCTCATAAAGATACTCTTTTCCGCTTATCGTAACCTTACATTTCTGACTTTCCAACTCTCAGCCACCTCCACTGTCTTTGTGAACTGCTTTTCGCTCACAACTGCCCTGCTGAACATTATTATGCGTTCACTTCTGATTATATGATCTGGAACGGATGCTCGATTGGATCTGTAAGTACATCCAGCACCGGAAGCTTCTTTTCAAAGAACTGCTTCATATCTTCAATAAAAATATATTCTGTTCCATAATGTCCTGCATCAATTACTGCAAGCCCCTGCTCTACTGCATCAATTCCATCATGATGACCGATATCTCCTGTCACAAGAACATCTGCCCCCTTCTCGAGAGCAACTGCAATCGAGCTCTTTCCTGATCCCGGAGAAATTGCAAGACGATGCACCTTCTTCTGCATATCTCCAAATACTTTCAGACTTCCAAGTTCAAGTCTGTGTTTCACATAGACACAGCACTCTTCCAATGTCATATCTTTCTCCAGATTACCGATTCTTCCGATTCCTTCCGGATTCCCTTCTTCATCTGTATAGGTAACATCTAACACTTCCCCATTCTGAAGATCCATGATCTTTCCGGACAGTTCTGCCATACCAAGCACATCATAATTCGTATGCATTGCATAATAGGAAATGTCATTCTGGATCAGCTTCACAATTCTTCTTGTAATAAAATCTTCATCCGTCACTTTCTTTACTGCTGAGAATAAAAGCGGGTGATGTGTGATCAGCATGTCCGCGCCTTCCTTGATCGCACGGTCGATCACAACATCTGTTGCATCCAGTGCCAGATAAATTCTGGACACCTCTTTCTCTGAACGTCCTGCAAGCAGTCCTACATTGTCAAATCCCAAAGCTGCTGTTCGCGGGAATGTTGCCTCTATTACCTGTATAATCTCTTTACACTGCATAATATTTCATCCCTTTCTCTGCTTCTACAAGTTCCTGTTCCAATTCTTCTTTTCTCTGACGGATCCGGTCAGAATCTTTCGCTTTCAATCCTTCTAAAATACTTTGATAAATGCGTATCTCTCTTTCTAGATACTCTCTGAGTACCGGATGTTGTTTCTCCAGCAAAAGCTTTCCATATTTTAACTGAACCGTATCCCAGCACTTTACTTCTGTATCTTCGCCTGCTGTATCAGCTACCGGTGGTCTTACCTTCATCATAGGATAATATTTTCCATCTTCACAGACCATATCTTCTTCCAGAAATTCATATCCCTTCTCAAGAAGAAATGCCCGCACTTTCTCAATCTCTGACTGTGGCTGAAGGATACACTCCTCAAGCTTTCGCACCACTTCCGCTCCTTCTGTCAGGATCCGGATCACAAGTCCGCCGCCCATTCCTGCGATGACCGCAGACTGGACTTCTCCCGGCTGTAATGCCTGAAATCCATTGGAAAGCCTCGTCTCTATCTCTGCTTCAAGTCCATTCTCGCGGACATGTTCCTCTGCTCGCTGCAGTGGTCCTTCATTGACATCAAGTGCAACTGCTTCTGTAATCTTCTTCTGCTGTGTCAGATAAATCGGAATATATGCATGATCCGTTCCAATGTCCGCTAATTTATAATCGGCGGTCACAAGATCTGCGACCGCCTGTAATCTTTTCGATAATTCCATCATTAATCCAGATAATCCCTCAGTTTTCTGCTTCTGCTTGGGTGACGGAGCTTACGGAGTGCTTTCGCCTCGATCTGACGGATACGCTCTCTTGTTACATCAAACTCTCGTCCTACCTCTTCAAGTGTACGTGCTCTTCCGTCATTCATTCCGAAACGAAGACGGAGGACTTTCTGCTCTCTCTCTGTCAATGTATCCAGTACTTCATCCAGCTGCTCTTTCAGAAGTGTCTGTGCAGCTGCCTCTGCCGGAACCGGTACATTATCATCCTGGATAAAGTCTCCAAGGTGGCTGTCTTCCTCTTCACCGATCGGCGTCTCAAGAGAAACCGGTTCCTGTGAAATCTTCAGGATCTCACGTACACGTTCTACCGGCATATCCATCTCCTTGGCAATCTCTTCCGGAAGCGGTTCTCTTCCCAGTTCCTGAAGAAGCTGTCTGGATACACGGATCAGCTTGTTAATCGTCTCAACCATATGAACCGGGATACGGATTGTTCTTGCCTGATCCGCAATCGCTCTTGTGATCGCCTGACGGATCCACCATGTAGCATAAGTACTGAACTTATATCCCTTGTGATAATCAAACTTTTCAACTGCTTTGATCAGACCGAGGTTACCCTCCTGGATCAGATCAAGGAATAACATGCCTCTTCCAACATATCTCTTTGCAATGCTGACTACAAGTCTTAAGTTCGCTTCTGCAAGCTCTTTCTTGGCTTCCTCATCGCCTTCTTCCATTCTCTGTGCAAGCTCGATCTCACGTTCCGCACTCAGAAGAGGTACCTTACCGATCTCCTTTAAGTACATACGGACCGGATCTTCGATGCTCACACCTTCCGGAACTGACAGGTCGATATTCTCCATATCCACTTCATCTTCCTCAGATATGATAATGTCATCCAGATCTACATCCACCTCATCCGGTGTATCTCCGCTAATGCGCAGCACATCAATGTTATTTGCCTCAAGGTAATCAAATACCTTCTCCATCTGCTCTGCGTTGAGTTCCATATCATTGAAAAAATCATTGATCTCCTGGACATCCAGTATGCTCTTTTTCTTTTTACCAAGTGCAACCAGGTCTTTCAATCTATCAAGAAATTTCTGTGTAATATCGTCCATGTGTTCTTCCTTCCTTCGCTGCGCGCATCCGCAGCCTGTCTTGTTTTATTTTATCCTTATTGAATTGTAATATTCAAATTCTTCAGGTTCTCCAGCTTCCGTTTTTCTTCCATCAAATGCTGTAACCCCCGCATATCTGTCGGGTCGAGATTCATTGTCTGATGCTCAATGCTATAACTCTTCACCCGCAGGATTGTCTCTTGTAAAGCCTGTTCTCTTTCTTCCTTTGTCTTCAGCTCTTTGATTCTTGTGTTAAACAAAGAGGCTGCTTCTCTGTGATCTTCTTCCTCTGTGAAATGATTCAGGATCTTCGCAGGATTCAAGGCTCCCTGCTTTCTCTGCTCATATAAAAGTTCTGCAACCGTCCGATACAGACTTTCTGTAAAATCACCCGGGCTTATGTACTGACTGATCTGATCAAAGAGCCTGTCATCATCGATCATCCAGGTCAACAATGCTTTCTGTGAAGTAAGGATTCCGTCTTCCTTTTGCTTCTTCTCAGATCCCTCTGCCCGTTTCGACCTTGCGACCGGTCTCGCCATTCCGGCATTCACAGCCATCTTTGCGACCATCTTCTCCAGACTTTCCCGGCTGACCCGGTATGCTGTTGCAACAGCTTCAATATAGTTGTTACGCTCCAGCTCATCTTCGAATTCAAGCAGTCTCCTCGACACTTCCTTGAAGAAATCTGTCTTGCCTTCCGGAGAATTCATATCATATTCTTTCTCCAGCATCTCCAGGCTGAACATGAATCCATTACGCGCCGCATGGATCCGCTTCTCATACTCTTCTGCTCCAAGGTTCTTAATGAATTCATCCGGATCTTTATATGGATCCATCCTTACAACTTTAGCAGAAATCCCGGCCTCCCGCAAGATCGGCACTGCGCGAAGTGCTGCTCTTGTACCGGCTTCATCACTGTCATAAGTCAGATAAACTTCCTGGACATAACGCTTGATCAGAGCTGCATGCCCTGCTGTCAATGCAGTCCCCAATGAAGCTACCGCATTCGTAAATCCGGACTGATGGAGAGAAATCACATCCATATATCCTTCGCAAAGAAGAAAGTATGGCTTTCTTGATGTTCTGGCACGGTTCAGACCATAAAGATTCCGGCTCTTATCAAAAACGACTGTCTCCGGTGAATTCAGATATTTCGGTTTCCCATCTCCCATCACACGGCCACCAAATCCGATCACACGGTTATTGACATCCATAATTGGAAACATCACACGATTCCAAAACTTGTCGTACACACCCTGACGTTCATCCGTGTTGATCAGTCCGGCCTGTCGAATCAGGTCTTCACTGTATCCCTTCTCTCTCAGATACTTATACAGATCATCACTGTATTTGTTCGAAAATCCCAGTCCAAACGCTGTGATCGTCTCATCTGAGAGTTCACGGTTCTTAAGATAACTGTAGGCCTGACTTCCACGCTCTGACTTCAACTGTACGTAGAAATACTTTGCAGCCAGCTTATTCATCTCAAGAATCGTAGACTTTAAATCTGCTTTTTCCTTCGCTTCTTTCGAGTATTCCATCTCCGGAAGTTCGATTCCTGCTCTGTCCGCAAGAAACTTCACTGCTTCTACAAAAGAAAAATTCTCATATTCCATAAGAAATGTAAAAACATTCCCTCCTGCCCCACATCCAAAGCAGTAATACATCTGCTTCTGTCTGCTCACAGAAAAAGACGGTGATTTCTCATTATGGAACGGACATAATCCAAAATAAGAGCTGCCTTTCTTCTGCAGCCGGACATATCCGGAAATCACATCTACAATATCATTCCTTGATCTTACTTCTTCTATCAGTTCTTCTGAGTAGTACATGAGTGCCTCCGCTTAATGTTTAAAGAATACTCTATTATATATATTCGACAAAACTCTTCTCTTTCCTTTTTATTTTTTTATTTTCTTCTTTTTTTCTTTTCCAATATTATTTTCCAAGCAGAACGGTTTTATATATAAAAAAACCAAGAATACTTTGTTCTGTACTCTTGGTCTTATCTTACTGCGGAAGATGGGACTTGAACCCACACGATCGCATTGATCACAAGATCCTTAGTCTTGCTCGTCTGCCAGTTCCGACACTTCCGCATTCTGAAATATTTTTTGAAATGATGCGGAAGATGGGACTTGAACCCACACGATCGCATTGATCACAAGATCCTTAGTCTTGCTCGTCTGCCAGTTCCGACACTTCCGCATTCTGAAATATTTTTTGAAATGATGCGGAAGATGGGACTTGAACCCACACGATCGCATTGATCACAAGATCCTTAGTCTTGCTCGTCTGCCAGTTCCGACACTTCCGCATATCATCATTTTACCGTGGTCATCTGCGTTACCGCCTTGCCACAACGACTATAATACACGTTGCAACATCAAATGTCAACAGTTTTTTTAATTTTTTTAAAAATTTATTTTTTATATACAATTAATACAATAAGAAAACCCGGTCTTCCGAAGAAAACCGGGTGAAAATACAAGCTCAAATTAAGCAAGTTTTTCTTTTGCTACTGCTGCGAGTGCTGCGAATCCTTCTCTGTCGCTTACTGCAAGCTCTGCAAGCATCTTTCTGTTCATGTCAACGTTAGCCAGTTTAAGACCATACATGAATTTGCTGTAAGAAAGTCCATTCATTCTTGCAGCTGCGTTAATACGAGCGATCCAAAGCTGTCTCATCTGACGCTTACGCTGTTTTCTTCCTGCGTAAGAAGATGTGAGTGCTCTCATTACAGACTGTTTTGCAACTCTGTACTGTTTGGAACGAGCTCCTCTGTATCCTTTAGCCAGTTTCAGTGTTCTGTTATGTTTCTTCTTAGCGTTCATTCCGCCTTTGATTCTTGCCATTTCCTAATCTCCTCCTTAATCTACTTCCAAATCTTACAGATATGGTAAAACCTTCTTCATGTTCTTTACATTTGTTGCATCTGTAATAGTTGCCTGTCTCAGATTTCTCTTTCTCTTTGTAGACTTCTTTGTTAAGATATGGCTCTTGTAAGCTTTATTTCTTTTCAGCTTTCCTGTACCTGTTACTTTGAAGCGCTTTGCTGCCGCTCTATTTGTTTTAATTTTTGGCATGATAATTTCCTCCTTTATTGTGCTGCCTTACAGGATCTTCATCCCGGATCATATTGTCTTAACGTTTTTCAGCTAAAACCATACTCATATTTCTGCCTTCCAGTTTTGCTGCCTTTTCTACTGTAGCAACATCTTCCAGCTGCTTTGCAAAATCATCAAGGATATGCTTGCTCTGCTGTACGTGAGCCATCTCACGACCTCTGAAACGCAGTGTCACCTTAACCTTATTTCCCTTGGAAATGAACTTCTTAGCATTGTTCACTTTGGTATTCAGGTCATTCGTATCAATGTTCGGTGATAAACGCACTTCTTTGATTTCAACAGTTTTCTGTTTCTTCTTGGCTTCTTTCTCTTTACGAGTCTGCTCGTATTTGTACTTACCATAGTCAATGATCTTGCATACCGGTGGCTTTGCTCCCGGTGCAATCTTCACCAGATCAAGCTCTGCTTCCTGTGCAAGCTTCATTGCGTCTCTGGATGACATGATGCCTAACTGTTCCCCATCCGCGCTGATCAATCTTACTTCTTTATCTCTGATCTGCTCGTTAATCATTAAATCGCTAATTGTCGTATACCTCCGTCAAATGAATTTCCTTTAGGTTCTTACGCGAAAACACAAAAAAACGAGTGAATATCATATCCACCCGACAAATGTAATAACTCCAACAGGAGCTCCTTATTATCGATATCGAACCATCAGTCACTCAATTGTGCTGCGGTGAGAGTGGATACTCTACTTTGTTTTTTGCTTAACGCAACATCTAATCTACCATATCCACTCTTTCCTGTCAACACTTTAAATGCATTTTCTTTTGTTTTTTTATTTTTTTCGAAATTTATCTTTCATTTCCCATGCAGAATACGGCAACAACACCCGGTCCTGTATGACTTCCGATCACTGTTCCGATATTATTGATCAGAATATTCTCTATTCCCATCTTCTCTCTGACACGTCCGGCAACATACTCTGCATCTTTCAGGCAATCTCCGTGCGTGATCATTATGATCTCATTCTCCCAGCCTTTCGACTGTTCTACTGCCATATCAACAATTTTATTCAGAGACTTCTTGCGACCACGTTCTTTCGCAATCACCTGAAGTTTTCCATTGTTATCCATATGTATGATCGGTTTCACTTGCACAAGTGTACCCAAAACTGCTGCCGCTTTGGAAATACGTCCACCTCTCTGCAGATGATTCAGATCATCCACCGTAACATTATGGCAAACGTGAAGCTTGTTCTCTTCTGCCCACTTTGCGATCTCATCAATCGTCTTGCCTTCTTCTTTCAACTTAAGAGCATAGTACAGAAGCAAGCCCTCTCCCAGGCAGGCGCAAAGTGTATCGATCACGATAATCTTTGCTTCCGGATAATCCTCCGCCAGTTCTTCCGCCGCGATTCGCATACTATTGCATGTTCCGCTTAATCCGGAAGAGAATCCAAGATGAAGTACATCTTTTCCTTCCTTCACAAACGGTTCCAGCATCTCGCGTGCTTCCTCCGGATTGATCTGAGAAGTCACAGACATATGGCCTTCTCTTAATTTCTGAAAGAACTCTTTTGCTGTCAATCCTGACATATCTGTATAATTCTCTCCATCAATTGTATATTTCAACGGAAGAACCGGAACATGTCTCTCTTCCAGCCATTCCTTCGGTAAGTCTACAGTACTGTTCACAGTAATAACGAACTCTCTCATGTCAATAACCTCCTGCTCTCTTTCTTCCGGAAACCACCACTACATTCCATATAGCAGACATGTATTTTCCGGATAAGCAATATTTTCTATATCATACCATCTTTTATAATAAAGAGCAAAGATATATTAACAAAATTAAGATTTTGTCAGTTAATTTTTACATTTAGATAATTTCTTCCTGAAAGTGTTTTATTAAACACGAGGAAACATAATACCAAAATACATCCCACAACAAATCCATACAGATTAAACACTGCAGTCAGTACAAGAAGCATCAGTCTCATAAATTTTAATGCATATCCAAGTTCGAAATTCGGCTGTGTATAATTTGCCACTGCCACAAATGCCATATATAGCATTACTTCTGAATTGAACCAACCGGATTCTACCGAAAATTCTCCCATCACAATACCGGCGATCACACTCAGTGGAGTACTGAGCATCGTTGGCGTATTCATCGCAGCCAGCCGTAAACCATCAATTGACAGTTCAAGCAGAAGAAACTGCCAGATCAATGGAAGATTGATCTGATCACGCACCATTACAAATGAAAAAACGTCCGGTAGCCACTGCGGATTCTGCATATATAATAAATACAATGGTGTAAAAAACACTGTTGCAATTGTGATCAGGGTTCTGGAAATCTTCAGATACATCCCTGTCAACGTCGGAAAATAATAATCATTTGCCTCTTCTATCATATCCAAAATGGACGTTGGAAGTATCATTGCCGACGGCGAGTTATCCACCAGAATCACAACCTTTCCTTCCAAAAGACAGGCTGCTGCCGTATCCGGTCTCTCTGTAAATTTGAATTTTGGAAAAGGATTGAACCATTTTCTCTTGAAAAGTGCTTCTGCAAGACTCTGCTGATTCATTCGCAGGTCATCTACCTCAAGTTTCTCAATCCTTGATTTTATATTGTTTAAAAGTTCTTCATCTACACGGTCTGACATATAACAGACTGCTATGTCCGTTCTGGAACTCTGACCTGCTTCTGTCATTTCCATAATCAGATGTGGATCTCTGATCCTTCTCCGCATCAATGCCGTATTAAATACAATTGTCTCTACAAAACCATCTCTGGAACCGCGAAGCGATTTATCCTTATCCGGCTCGTCTACACTGCGGGCAGGATAACTTCTGCAGTCCATACACAGTGCTGCATCATAACCATCTACAAAAAACACCGCTGTGCCAGAGAGCACATTTCTCAGAATATCATCAAAACATTTCAGCACATCCACTTCTACATAAGGAATCTTCTGTTTTGAAAAAGTTTCCGCATCCTGTGGAAGATCTTCTGCTGTAATAGAAAGAAAAGAATCCATAATCTTTAACATTGCTTCATCTTTTATAAATCCATCAATGTAGTAGAATACCGATTCTTTTCCACCGATCTCCATCTCCCGGCGGATAATGTCAAAGCTTTTCTTCACCGGAAGGGTCTGATCCATATATTGAATATTTTCTTTAAAAGAACAACCGACTTCTTTTTTAATCTTTTTGATCATAAAACCTAACCCTCTTTTTTCTGCCTCTTATTTGCCTTGGCTTCACTGAGTTTAGGTTTCCCTTTTTCTTACAAATTATTCTGTCAGCCTTTTATTTCTTTTTTGTCGTACTTCCAAATCCACCATTCCTTACTTCTGTCACGTCATCATCTAATGTAATTCCGTACTGCACAAAGATTCCCTGCATGAACCCATCTCCTGCTTCTACTTCTACGGTTTTTCCTTCATTAGAATCATTTGTGATCTTTGCAAAGATCTGTCCTTCATTGTCGGAATAATAATAATCACTGTCGATAATTCCTACTGTATTATTCAGCTGCAGTCTGTACTTGAATCCCAGACCACTTCTCGGATAGCACTTCAGTACCCAGTCCTGTTCCATCCACACACGGACTCCCGTTGGAATCTTGACGGTTTCTCCCGGTTTCAGTGTGATTTTCACCGGTGCAAAGAAGTCATATCCTGCACTTCCGGCTGTCGCTCTTCCCGGCAGTTTTAAAGACTCATAGATTGCTTCCATCTCTTTTTCTTCCGCTGTCTCAAATGTGTCTTTCCACCCTTCAAAGAACTTTTCTTTACTCACTTTTTCAAATCTTGCAATTCGATTCATCTCTGTTAATAACCTCCAATTTATTTTCACATTTTGTAACTGTTCAGAGCTAAGCAAAATTTCAAAAAAGAGGTAAAATGCTTGCATTTTTAAAACTGTTTTTGAAATTTTATTTGGCGGATACGCCA
>OGYK01000925.1_pt1 | contig 22924 bp, 24 predicted proteins | sample 1576501 | NCBI WGS metagenome assembly OGYK01 (sample SAMEA3541530, study PRJEB24748) | human gut metagenome | biome: human gut; feature: human-associated habitat; material: faeces | place: China | collected 2012
GAAACGGGAACGCCCCCGGCACTGTGCGTCTGGCACAGTGTCGGGGGCGTTTTTCACAAATGCAAACTATCCTCGTTTTAGCTCAATACCGACATTGCCGTCTTCATCGATCTGTAAGGTCATGTGCTTGATGTGCTTTTCATAGAATTGCCGCCGTTCAGCCGGAGACATATCAATGCGTGTATTTCTCAATGCAGCGTCAAACATATCGTTGACATTCAGGTGAACGGAGTTGTCAATCCAGCGGTACATTTCCTTGAACAAAGCGTTCTTTTTGATGTCCTCGCTATTGCCGGAATAAAAGTCATCCAGATAGCAGTAGAAGATACCGGAATCAGCAAGGGCTTCCTTCATGTCCGGTCCGCATTTCTCGCGCTCAATCATAACAAGGAAATGTGCATCTGGCAGTGACGAGATCAATCCCCAGTAATCGGAATCGCTGGACACGATAACGAAGGAATCCACATCGTTTTTATACGAAATCAATGCCGTCCGTAATGATAAGCTTGTGCCCTAACGTCAGATATCGGTTAATCTGATCCCTATACGGGGTAGTATCGAACGGCTCGTTGGATGGACCTTTCGCCTCAATATAGCCGTAAACACCAAGCGAGATGCGATCCTGTATTCTCCAGTCAGGCCGCCCCATTCTTCCTTGATTTCTCGGCTCAAGAATGATGTCGAAAGTACCTGCCGGGTTCAAGTCATGCGCTATCCTCCTAAACATTTCATGCATAGGGACGCGAAAAGAAAGCTCGGCTGTGTGCTGCCCTCCATGAAGAGCAGCTCTGTATTCGTTTTGGTAAGCCCGCAAATAAGCTCTGACGCTCGCATCAAACGGCATTTATTTCTCACCAACTTTCCGATAGCATTCGATGATACCTATACTGAAAAACCCAAAGCGACAGCTACTCGTCAATCATTTCCATAATGTCGTCAACGGTGCAATTAAGAGCCTTGCACACTTTGCATAGGACATCAGTGGTGACGTTATCCCCATGTGTCAACTTGTTCATTACATAATGACTAACGCCAGCCATTTCCTCAAGATCCTTCTTCTTTAGATCTCGGTCTATTAAGAGCTTCCATAATTTTTTATAACTCACAGTCATATAGCAAACCTCATTTACTTTATTGCTTGTGCCAATAGTATTGGGAGTGCCGCTTTTCAACATATAAATCTGTATTTTGATAATTATATCACAGCCCGCACAAAAAGTCCACATATTTCAACAAATGTTTTCGTTCGAAAACTCAATCAAGGTATAACGTCATAAGGACATACAAACCCTTCAATTTGGCAAATATTAACCTGCGTTTCTGAGGGAGTTTCTATGATGTCAAATCTGCAAATCTGTTTTTCGCACATTGGGCTTTTCCTTCGGGTTGCGCCATCATGTGGATGATGATAGAAACCCGCACGGCGGACGCAAAAGGAGGAAGAATATGTACAACAGATTCGCAGAAAAGCGCAGGCGGTATCTGCGCGAGTACAGAGACGGCATCTACACGGGGATGCTGCTGACCGGCAAGCTGGACGAGCATCTCAAGGAAATCGGCGACACTGCACAAGAAATGTTTGATCAGCTGGTCGAACAGATGAAGAAAGCCGAAGGTGTCACTGAGCGGCTGAAGACCGAGAATCAAATGGAATGGGTGGGACGGATGAACAGCATCTGCAGCCGTGCGGAGGAAGTTGTCCTTTCTGAGCTGGTTTATTGCTGAGGTGTGGTGATGTTCAAGTATAGAAGAAATCGAGTGTTAGCACTCTGCGCCGGCGAGCGACGGCTGCTGACAATGGCCCTGTTGTCCTTTCGGAACAAGCTGGTAGCAAGCGGCAAGCCCACCGAGGATATCAATGAGCTGCTGATCCGGCTGCTACGGTAAAAACTGAATACGAGAAATGAGCGTCTGCTTCTGAAAAGAGGCAGGCGCTTATTTTTATGGCATCAATTTTGCAGCCACACCGATGAAATCCGGAATGGACATGGTATCAATTTTGATGCCATAGACGAAAAATGGCTCCATTTCGGAGCCACGAGCAGTCCTGCATAGGAAAATGGCTCCAATTTGGAGCCAAAACAAAAGAATTTTTCAAGGGGGTTAATTTTTTGGCCTTCTCGCTGCCTACCAAGTGAGGGGAACTTTGAAAAAGCTCTGCACAAGCTCGGCTTTTTATAATTTACCAGCTCAAAAGAAAAAATTTTGAAAAGCAGCGGGAAAATCCGAAAAAAATTCGGCAAAGGGAAAGTGAGAGGAGCTTCTAAGCTTCCCCCGTGTACCTCGACAACTGAATAGCCGTTACCGAGACAGATATGACTGTGCGACGACCGCAAAAGAGCGAGCACGGCGACGCCGCGGAGGCCCCGGGGCAGGCATATAAAAACGATATCGGAAGTACGGCACCAACCAAAAAACACAATTACCAGCGAAAGAAAGAAGGTGAAACACATGAACAAGCTACAACTGATCGATGCCGATACCCTGTATTACAAACCCCTTGCCCACCCCAAAATGCTCATCGACGGTGTTCTCTCCGACGGGCTCGCCATTTTAGCGGGTGACTCCAAGATCGGCAAGAGCTGGATGGTGCTGTGGCTGTGCCTGCAAATCAGCCGCGGCGAGGCGGTGTGGGGGCTGCCCACCAGAAAAACCGATGTGGTATATCTGGCTTTGGAGGATCGGGAATGGCGCGTTCAGCAGCGTATGCAGGAGCTGACGGACTCTCCACCGGAGAATCTCCGCTTCGGCTTTTCCTGTGGACAGCTGGGCGCGGAGCTGGAGGGGCAGATCGAGGAGACTCTGCGGGAATTTCCCTCCACGGGCCTGATATTCATCGATACCCTCCAAATGGTGCGGGACAATACTTCCGCAAAGGTCAATGCCTATGCCCAGGACTACAAGGATCTGTCCGGCCTGAAAAAGCTTGCCGATGACCACGGCATTTGCATCTTCGTTGTCCATCACACCCGAAAGGAGCGGGACAGCAGCAATATTTTCAATGATATGACCGGTTCCACAGGCATTTTGGGCGTGGCGGATACGGGGATGATTCTCCGCAAGGATGACCGCTTCGGCGATTGTGCCACCCTCTGCATTACGGGCCGGGATGTGGAGGAGAAGAAGCTGAAAATGCAGATGCGGGGCGTCCGATGGGAGATTACCGAGGCGCTCAGCGCCAAGGATTTGCGAAAGGAACGCATCCCGGACTTTGTTTTTCAGGTGGCGGATTTTCTCTTGGCGCACGGGCGGTTTCGGGGTACGGTGTCCCAGCTGCTTGCCGCCGTAGGTAATACGGAGCTGAAGCCCAACCTCGCCAGCAAGCATCTGACCCGTCATTACAGCGATGTGCTGCAGCCCCTGGGAATCACTTACGAGTATCGTAAAACGGCGGCTGCCCGGCTGGTGCTTTTGGAGCTGCATGACGGTGCTGACGGTCATGACGGTTCCCTCGGGAGCGAGAGACTTGCGTCACTGCGGAAACAGAATGACGGCATCGCCAGGCTTCCCCAAGCATCGTCACAAGCGTCATCTGCGTCATGGGAGGAGGCGGAGGACGATGAGGAATTGCCGCTTTAAGGGGTGCGGGGCTATACACCGCTTTTTTATCCGTAAGGATAACGAGCATGGGATTTGTGTAGCCATGCGGCACCCAATTCCCCCGTATCTGCCGATACGAAAGGGGCGCGCCCCTGTAACCCCGCTGAAAGGATGTGATATCTATGCGGAATCGAACAGAGGAAATCAATGTGCGAGTCTATAAAACCGAGAAGAATACCATTCGCAGAAAGGCAAAGAAATGCGGCATGAATATGTCGGAATATCTCCGAAGCTTGGGAACCGGCGCAGCAGTGAGAGAGGCTCCGCGCCGGGAGCTGATGCTGGCGTATCAGAAGCTGACAACGCTCCACGATACCGTCCGCTACGAGCTTGCCATGAGGGACTTTGACGAGGCTTTGACCGAGATCGAGAGCCTGCTTCTGCGCGCCTATCACGGGAAGGAGGATGCCGATGGCGGTGACGAAGATCTGGGCAATCCATGACAGCGTCAGCCGTGTGGTGGACTACTGCACCAACCCCAGCAAGACCAAGCTGAGCGACCTGGAGCAGGTGCTGCTGTATGCTGCCGACAAAGGAAAAACCCTGGATGAGGGGGAGCAGCAATACGCCGTCACCGGAATTGGCTGCAGGGCGGAGTCCGCCGCAAGGGAGATGGCTGCCGTGCAGAGGCGCTTCGGCAAAGCCGGCGGCAATGTGGCCTACCACGCCTACCAGTCCTTCAAGACCGGTGAGGTCACGGCGGAGGAATGCCATCGCATTGGCGTGGAGACGGCACGGCGGCTTTGGGGGAACGACCGGCAGGTGCTTGTTGCCACCCACTTCAACACCGGCACTTATCACAACCACTTTGTTGTGAATCCGGTGAATATGTGGACGGGCAAAAAGCTGGAGGCAAAATACGAGGTTTACTACAAGCTGCGGGATATGTCCGACCGTATCTGCAAGGAGCATGGCCTATCGGTGGTGAAAAATCCCCAGCGGCACAAAACGGCGCGGTCGGTCTACTTTGCCGAAAAGAACGGCGAGCCCACCCGCTACAACCTTATGCGGCGGGCGCTGGACGAGGCACTGACGATGTCAAGCAGCTGGACGGAGCTGAGCGCCGTGCTGCGGAAGAAGGGCTATGTGTTCGTGTGCGATCCCTACCGCAGGTACGCCACCCTCCGTTCTCTAAGCTCCAAAAAGTGTATGCGTACCTTCAGGCTGGGAGCCGAATATGACAAGGAGGCGCTGCAGGACAGGCTGCTGGAGAACCAGCGGGACATCCGTGTGACCCGGCGCTATTTTGAATTCATGAGGCCCTACACACGGGAATATGCCAGGAAAAATCCGCCGACGGAAAAATATTACCGGCAGCGGGATTTCTATCTGCATTTGCCCCGCGTCACCGGGTATTTGAGCTTCTTCCGCTGCGTGGCAATCGTGCTGGGCGTTGCGCCGCTGTACGAAAAGGAGTATCGGCAGCCCCTGTCGGCGGAGTGCCGGGAGGCTTGCCGCAGGCTGGATCGCTTCACCGCTGAAATAACGCTGGTGTGTCGGGAGCATTTGGACACGCCGGAGGATGTGCAGAGGTTTCTTGCACGAATGGACAAGGAGATGGATGCAATATCCGCTGCACGCAGCAAAATCCGCAATAAGCAGCGAGGCTGCGCCGATCCTGCGGAGAGGGTCGAGCTGAAAAAATCCTGCGCCGCCTGCACCGCAGAGCTTTCCCGGCTTCGGAAGCAAAAGCAAACCGCCTATAACATGATTGAGGATAACCCAAAGCTGAAAGACCTCTTGGCGTGTGAATGGGATGCGTGGGTGGAAAACGACCCCTACCTCTCCCCGCGGGAGAAGCAGGCGCTGCGAAATCAGCGGCCGCCCCAAGAGGAAAAGACGATTATACGATGAAAGGAAGGATTCGATGAAGAACGACCGATTGATTGATTTGGGGCTGACCGGGTATGAGGAGCTTTTTATGAGCACGGAGGAACGGCTCAATGCGAAAAAGCCAAGGGTAGAGGCAATCCCGCTGGCTGCCCTCACACCCTTTCGAAATCACCCCTTTAAGGTGAAGGAGGACGAGGAAATGGCGCAGCTCATGCGGAGCATTGCCGATGCCGGCGTGCTTTCTCCGGCGCTGGCAAGGCCGCTGCCTGACGGCGGCTATGAGTTGATCTCAGGCCACCGGCGGCTGGCAGCGTGCAAGGCACTGGGGATGGACACCATGCCGGTGATTATCCGTGACCTGACAGACGAGGAGGCTGTTATCACCATGGTGGACAGCAACCTGCAAAGGGAGCATATTTTGCCGTCGGAGAAGGCCTTTGCGTACAAGATGAAAATGGATGCGATGAAACGGAAGGCGGGTCGCCTTGAAAAGAATTCGTCGCAAGTTGCGACGAATTTCGACACAGCGACGGAAATCGGCAAATGTGCCGGTGAAAGCCGAGATCAAGTGTTCCGATACATCCGACTCACCCACCTAATCCCCGACATCCTGAAGCTGGTGGACGAGGGCAAGATCGCCCTGACTCCGGCGGTGGAGCTGTCCTATTTGCAGCCGTCTGAGCAGGAAATGCTCTTCTCCGTGATGGACAGCGATGAGGTAACGCCGTCCTTGTCTCAGGCCCGGCGGCTGCGGCGCATGAGCGAGGCGCAGACTCTCACGGATGACGCGGTGCTGCAGCTTCTGTCCGAGGTTAAGGGCAATCAGGTGGAATATGTGAAGGTGCCGGTAGACAAGCTCCGCAGCTTTTTCCGTCCGGACACCTCCGTGAAGCAGATGACCGAGACGCTTGTCAAGGCCATGGATTTTTACAACAAACATTTGGCGCGTCAGCGCAAAGACCGGGATGCCCGGTGAAAGGAGATTAAATTATGAAAGCTAATTTTGATTTTAACCGTTTGAGCGAAAGCAGAAAACAGGAGCTTGACCGTATGATCGCAGATTTTTCCGAGGCGGGTTGCCTCTTTGTTGAGGATCTTTTCCTTGAATTTCTCATCGATGCTGATAACGGTATTGACCGCAGCGACGATAAGCTTGTGGCAACCTTTGATGATGAGTGCGGACACGAGCTTGTGTTTATTCTCTCTCAGGAAGAGGTTCACTATGTAATCCATGCTATTTCGGAAAAACTGGATAATATCGTATGCGAAGGCGGCACTCCCTTCGGTGAGGATGAAAACGAAGAGGGTATCGTCAGCCTCTCTCCGGTGAACACAGAAGAAGAGCTTGATATGCTTCTCGCACATGTGCTTGGTGACGATGGAGGTGGTGCCGATGACTAAAATCGAAATTCAGACCCTATACGAGGTGATGTTCACGGACTACCCCGACATTGTAAATGTGGCGCAGGTGCAGGCGATGCTGGGCATCAGCCGTCATTTGGCCTATGCGCTGATCGGCGACGGCGACATTCCCGGCATGAAAATCGGCAATGCATACCGCGTACCGAAAATCAATGTGATCCGCTACGCACTCTCGGCGGGAAATCCGCAGCCGGCGGCGTAGCCGGGATTTGAACTTGTATGGCACATTGGACGGGCATTCCCGCCGGGCGTATAATAAAAGCGGTCCGAAAGGGTGCCCGTTCATGTGCTATCCGCAAAGGAGGTAGAGTTTATGATAGCAGGACACCTGCAAATAAAAAACGACAATTACTACATGGTGCTGAATTACACGGACGCCAACGGCAAACGCAGGCAGCCGTGGATTCCCACAGGACTTCCCGCAAAGGGAAACAAGCGCCGCGCCGAGAAGCTGCTGCTGGACACCCGCAAGAGCTTTGTCCCGCCGGTTGTGAGCAAGGAGAACGAGGACATCTCCTCTGATATGCTGTTTGCCGACTACATGGAGCTGTGGCTGGAGATTATCCGCAGCTCGGTGGAAAAGACCACCTTTTCCTCTTACACGCAGATGGTAAAGGGAAAGATCGCACCGTATTTCCGAAACACCGGACTGACGCTGGACGGAATCCAAGCCAAGCACATTCAGAGCTTTTATCTGCATGAGCTGAAAACCGTGTCGCCCGGTACGGTGATCCACTATCACGCCAATATCCACAAGGCGCTGAAATACGCCGTCAAAATGGACCTGATTCCCTTCAACCCCGCCGACAAGGTGGAGCGCCCCAAGAAGCAGCGGTACATTGCGGACTATTACCGGCAGGAGGAGCTGGAGAGGCTGCTGGAAGCGTCCAAGGATCATCCGTACTCCCTGCTGATTCAGATGACCGCCTTTTACGGCCTGCGCCGCAGCGAGGCACTGGGGCTGAAATGGGACGCCATCGACTTTGAGCGGGACACCATCACCATTAAGCACATCGTAACCAACGCAAAGATAGACGGCAAAAGTGAAATCGTCTGCGCAGACCGCGCCAAGACGAGATCCAGCCTGCGCTCCCTGCCGCTGGTCAGCAATATCCGGGAAAAGCTGCTGGCGCTGAGGGAGCAGCAAAAGGAAAATCGGCGGGTATGCGGAAATTGCTACAGCAAAAAGTATGACGGTTATGTTTTTGTGGATGCCATGGGCAATATCTTCAACCCCAGAAGCGTTACCGCCAATTTCAGCAAGCTGCTGGAGCAGAACGGTCTGCGGCACATTCGCTTTCACGACCTCAGACATAGCTGCGCCTCACTGCTTTTGGCAAACGATGTGCCTCTGAAGCAAATCCAGGAGTGGCTGGGCCACAGCGACATCGGCACGACGGCGAATATTTACAGCCATTTGGATTACAAGTCCAAGATCACCTCGGCAAATGTAATGGACAATATCCTGACTCTGCCGGACACAAGGCAGAACGGCTGGCACACCTGAATTCTTGCCGAAAATCATGTACGCCGATGTGACCTTGAGAGAAAAGAAAAGCCCAGTCATATGGGCAAAAGCCTTGATATGACTGGGTTTTTGGCGGAGAGTTAGGGATTCGAACCCTAGGTTCCTTTTGGGAACACGACATTTCGAGTGTCGCACCTTCGACCTCTCGGACAACTCTCCGTATATCTCAAGTGTAATCCTTGCTCCGGAAGAATGCAAGAAAAACACGCAAGAACGATATGAAATTGTGAAATCCGAACCCGCGCAAAGCCCTGTGCGGCGGACATTTTCAGCGGACGAAACGGCCGGAGCTTCCAAAAATTTCGAGTCTTTTATGCAACTGTGACGGGGATGTCCGTTTTGGGGTCGTTTCTGTAAGCCCCGTACCCGCAGAAAGCCGCTTGAAATCAGGCTTTTTCGCTCAGAAAGCCTTGCGGGACGGGCTTTTTTGAAAGTGGGTTCAAATCGGCATTTTTTCCGATTTTGGAGAGAAATGCGGGAAGATAGGAGAGAAAAATCGGGAGACGGCCATACACCGCAGAATAGAGCTTCCAACCGACGAAAATCTATTTTTGAGGTGTTACAAATGGATGTATTCCCCGTTAACTGGGACAGCGTTCCCGAGATGATGAACAAGGAGCAATTCTTCCGAATCTGCCACATCAGCAAGTCCACGGCGCTGCATCTGCTCAAAAGCGGCAAGGTGCCCTGCGAGAGGTCGGGTAAGAAAACCCGGTGCTATAAAATCCGAAAAGAGGATGTGAAAGCATACTTGGAGGAGCGGGCGATTTTTCCTGAACTCTACTCTGCACCGAAGGGCTGGTACGGCACCCACTATGTGGCGAGGCTCTCCAAGGAGCTGCCGGAGGACACTCTGCGGCAGCTGCACGGCTACTATGAAAAGCTGCTGCGCAAATACCCGGATGTGGTCACGGTAAAGGATGTGGTAACTCTGACCGGCTACACCCTGACCACCGTCCACAACTGGTGCAGCCGTGGGTCACTGAAAGCCTTCCAGAAGGGGCTGAAGTTCTGTATTCCAAAGATCTTTCTCGTTGACTTCTTCTGCTCCCTGACCTTCCGCTCTATTACCCGTAAAAGCCTCTGGCATATCCAGACGCTGAACGAATTCAGCAGGAAGATGAAGAAATAATGTGCGATTCTGAAATTCGCACACTCGCACCCGCCTTTCGGTTTTGGTAGACTGTAACCGAAAGGCGGGGGCATTTTGCATTGCAGACCTGCCGGGGAAATTTTAAATGGGAGGAACACATATGGAATCGCTATTTGAGCAGCTGGGCGGCACTTACACAAGGCAGGGTGACTATTGCCTGCCGGATGTTTGCTTACCGCCCAAAGAAGAACGGCCTATCGGCATTTACGGCCAGCGGCGGCGAGCCTATCTGAAGAAGCATCACCGGGTACTGTATTATAACCTGCTGACCGCCGGGACGCTGGGCGGGCACCTCGCAGACATTGAGGAGCAGGCGCAGGAACTCTTTCTTCGGCTGGTAAAACAATACGCAGACACCAAGGGCGTGACGGAGGCCTTGAAAGCCGATGACCCGATGGCGTGGGTGCGAAAGATGAACAGCATCCGACATCGGGCAAACGAGATCGTGATGCAGGAAATTGTATATGGGTAACGAGCAAGCGGGGGTCGATGACCTCCGCTTGTTTTGTGTGCAGAAAAGAACAATGCTGTTTTTAAACGACGTTGTTCCGAACTTTGTTGACATTGTTCTTTTATCCGGGTATAATGTACTTGTGATTTTATGCGTGGAGGTATCCCCTATGGCTGAAATGATCTCGGTAAGAGAGGCGGCAGTGCGCTGGAATATAACGGAGCGGAGAGTTGCGACGCTCTGCAAGAATGGGAGAATCGCCGGTGCGAAAAAGCAGGGCAATCGTTGGCTGATCCCCGCTGATACGCAGAAGCCGGCGGATCAGCGGCTCAAGACGGGCGCTTTCCGCAAGACGGAGCGCGCGCCGAAGCTGCCCCTGCCTATCGGCGTGTCCAACTACTGCCTTGCCTCGTCGGAATACTATTATATCGACAAGACGATGATGATCAAGGACTTTATCGACGAGCGTCCGATGGTGACGCTGTTCACCCGCCCCCGGCGCTTCGGCAAGACGCTGAATATGGATATGCTGCGCACTTACTTTGAAAAGAGTGACAAGGATACCTCCGTCTACTTCCGGGATAAGAAGATCTGGGCCTGCGGCCAGAAGTACCGGGATTATCAGGGCAAGTACCCTGTGATCTTCCTGACCTTCAAGGATGTGAAGTTTGATACTTGGGAGGAGACCTTTGCGGCTATCCGGGACATTTTCGCAAAGGAGACCCGGCGGCACAAGGAGTTGCTGGCCAGCGATAAGTGCGACGAGTACAGCAAAAAGAGCTATGCAAAGCTGGCAGACGGCAAGGTCAGCGAGGTTGAACTGGCTTCGGCACTGCTGGATCTGTCCGCTATGCTGCACAAGCACTATGCCGTTGCGCCCATTATCATCATCGACGAGTACGACACCCCCATCCAGCAGGGCTATCAGAAGGACTATTACGACAAGGTCATCCGGTTTATGCGGAACCTGTTTTCCGGCGGTTTCAAGGATAATCAGCACCTGTCCTTCGGCTTCCTCACCGGCATTCTGCGGGTGGCAAAGGAGAGTATTTTCAGCGGGATGAACAACCTGTCCATCAACTCCGTGCTGGACAACAAATACAGCGCCTACTTCGGCTTCACCGCCGACGAGGTGATGGAGATGGCGGAATATTACGGCGCTGCCGATAAGTACGACGAAATTTGCCAATGGTACGACGGCTACCGCTTCGGCAAGACGGAGATTTTCAACCCGTGGTCGGTGGTCAACTACTTCAGCAACGAGTGCGAGCCGAGGCCATTCTGGGTCTCCACCGGCAGCAACGATATTATCGGGGAAGTGCTTGCCCAGGCAGACGAGGAGATTTATAACCGTCTGACCTCCCTGGTCAACGGCGAGACCTTCACCACCTTCATCGACACCGGCGTGATCTATCCGCAGATCAAAAGCAATCCCTCCACCATTTACAGCTTCCTGCTGGTGACCGGCTATCTGAAGGCGCTGAAAACCACGCCCTCCTTCAGCGGCGATTTTATGTGCGAGGTTTCCCTGCCAAACCGGGAGATTTCTCTGGTGTATAACAAGGAGATTTTGCAGCGGCTGGAGAATCTGATCCCGCCGTCCACGGCGATTTCCGTTCAAGAGGCCATCTTCTCCGGCGATAACGCACGGCTGAAAGCGCAGATACAGACGCTGCTGACCCAGTCGGTCAGCTCCTTCGATACTGCCGGGGAGAATTTCTACCACGGCTTTATGCTGGGCCTGTGCGCCCTGCTGGGAGGTGCTTTCGTGACCTCCAACCGGGAATCAGGCGACGGGCGCTATGACATTCAGCTGAAGCCCACGCAAAAGGGACTTCCGGGCATCCTGATTGAGCTGAAAGCGGAGAAAAATTGCAGCGACGAAAAGCTGAAAAAGCTGTCCGAGACGGCCTTGCAGCAGATCAACGACAAGAAATACGAAACCGAGCTGACGACCGCCGGGGTCAGGACGATTTATAAATACGGCGTGGCCTTCAGCGGCAAAAAGGTCGAAGTGGCGGTTGGATGAGGAGTGAGAATTCCAAAGTATCAAATTGATACTTTGCGAAATCCAAAAGTGTCAGCACGGTGGTTCCAAAGTGCCAAATTGGCACTTTGGGGCAGAAACTATGAATAAAACCATATTGGAGGATGCAATATGAGCACCAATATTTCGAAAAAGAAGCGGGACGACCTGCTGGACAAAATCAAGCAGATTCGTGCCTTTATCGCCGCAGCACCGCAGGACGAAAACACGGGCAACCTGCTCTCCTACCTGTCCGAACTCGAAAAAGATGTGAACGGGAAAAAGTACGGTCTCGTGTTCGAGGAGCATCGGGAGGAAATCGATGAGGTGTTGGATACCCATACGCCGGTGCTGACCGAAGATGCAGATCTGTTTATTGACCACGGCGGGCAGATGAATTTCCTCATAGAGGGGGACAACCTTGCTTCATTGCAGTTGCTTGAAAAGACCCATAAGGGAAAAATTGATCTTATATACATAGATCCGCCCTACAATACGGGAGCAAAAGACTTTGTATATGATGATGCGTTTGTAGACACTACTGATGGTTTCAACCACAGCAAGTGGCTCTCATTTATGAAACAACGGCTCTCGCTGTCGAAAAAGTTGCTTGCAGCTCACGGGACGATTTTTATATCCATAGATGATAAGTTCGATCAATGTGTCGATGACGGTATCACCAAAGATGCTGGCGAGTATGTAGTATCTGAATTGGCCAGAGAAACTATGATCTCTAAACTGGATTATTTGGACATTCCTCTTGCTGAACTTGTTGGGAAAAAGCGGTCAGGTAACCCTGGATTCGATTTCCATTCGCAGAATAAAACCACGGACACGGTTATATTTGGGGAAGCAAAGTACGTTACTGCTACAACAGCGTATTCATCAGCATTGCCACAAATTGTGGATTTTATCGGGGATGAAAAAGATGTTGAGGATCTTCCGGAATTAAAGCCTTTCTGCACAACATCAGCTTTACAAAGAGCAGCCAATGGCCTCAAAGGATTTTCTGCGGCATTTTCGGCGAAAACTACCAGCACAGATAGAATAATTGCTAATATCAAAAAACGCTCTGACTTTCAAGCTCTACTTCAATATGAAGAACTCATTTTGGTGGCGGTGGACTTATGAATACTGTTTTGGAAAAGGGCAATATCATTGCAAAAATTCGAAGAGGCGAAGATTTGAATCAGATTATCGACTATGTCAAATCTGAAATCTATCAAAATGGGCCCCGTAGCTCGGTTGTTTTAGAAATAGCGTCATACTTCAAATTATTTCAGCCAGAGTATTTTAAAAAGTATGAGCAAGAGATCATTACCACGATGGGGCTGTTTTTCAAACACCCTCAAATTGAAAACCTTGCAGGATCAGTATTCGAAATGTATCATCAAGAACTCAAGGGTGAGTTCGGCAGTGATTATACGCCGATGCAGGCGGATATTCTTAAAAAGATAAGAGATTTGCAGTACTTCAGCTTTTCAGCGCCAACAAGTACAGGAAAATCTTTTGTGTTTCGACATCTTATTTCTGAATGTTCCAATGATGTGGTTGTTATTGTTCCATCAAGGGCTCTTATTAACGAATATTATGACCGATTGAACCGCCTCGTAGATAGAAAGAGTGTAAATGTTTTAACATTTGTTGACAGGATAAACACCAAACACGTTCACCGAAATATTTTTATATTGACACCTGAGCGTGCGAAAGAGCTGTTTAAAAACAAGGATTGGCTAAAAATTGATCTGATACTATTTGATGAAGCCCAACTCAGTGATGAGCATTCAGTCCGTGGCCTTTACTTTGATAGTATTGTGAGACGGGCACTTAAGTATTTTCCGAATTCGAAATTCGTTTTTGCCCATCCGTTTATTGAAAACCCTGAGGCGCAATTGCAGAAAAATGATATTGAAATCATCAATACAACTGCAACATACAGCAATTATGAATTAAAAAATGTTGGACAAATATTTTATACCCACGACATCACAAGCCAGAAATTCTATCATTTTGGAAGTGATCCTACAACATTAGGAAAGCGCAAGTTAGAAGCAGACTTTGATCCCATTGAATCGGCGTTGAAAAAAGGCGGCAGCGTGCTGATCTATGTTCCAAAGTCCCATATTTACAGCAAACAGATATATGGTCAATTTCAAAAGTATATTTCTATGTGCCAACCCATTGATGATCCAATTGCAATAAAAATGATAGATGAGCTAAAGGATTACATAGGCGCTTCAACAACAGATAAGCTGTTTTATAACTCGGATATGCTTGAAAAACTGAGGTGCGGCATTGTAGTTCATCATGGCTCAATGCCCTTGACAGCTCGTTTGATATTAGAGCATTTTACGCAACAAGGCTTCTGTAAAATCTGTTTTGCAACTTCTACGCTGGAGCAAGGTATCAATATGCCATTCGATGTAGTCTATCTTGACCGCTTTGAAGAAAGCAAAACGCTTTCTGTAAAAAACCTGATAGGCAGAGCTGGCCGATCTACAGCCAAGCCCATATTTGACTTTGGAAGTGTCATTTTGCGACCGAATGCAATGAGCAGATTCCGAAAAGTGTATCAAAAGAAGAACATTCTCTCGTCAAAATCTCGATTGGATATCACAGATGATAAAATGGATGAGAAATATGAGGAATACAAAGAAGCAATTAAAACCGGAGAATTCTCAGATGAGTATAACCTTACGAATAAAGATCTTGAGAAACTAAAGTCCGACAGCGTTACTACTGTTGTCCCCACATTGCTGGATATGATGTTTACCGGGGCAGATTTTGTATTGCCTAATGCGGTGGCAAAAGAAGTATATGAAGATTTTCAATGCTTATATAAGCAGTATCTGGGACGAGAGCTAACTGCGGCAGAGAAGTATGTTTTTGATTCAGCAATTAAAATAATGATTTGGAAAGTGCATGGCAAAACGTTTAGCAAAATCTGTCAAGAACGATATGCTTATGTTTCTAATGTTGCCCAGCGGCGATTTTTAGCAAAAGCGGGTCAGCAAAATCGTGCGGATAATCTACCAGTTCGGTACATTGCGGGTTATAGCGATATCCCGGATAAAGAATTACGTGCTTATCCTCTGTTTCCGGTTGGGACAAAGGGGAAGGATGTTGATTACGACCGTATTGTCTACGATACATATGATTTTCTTGATAAACTTATAGGATTTAAATTGAGCGATTTGTTCTATGCGGTTTTTCATCAGTACTATCTTGCATATCAAGACAATCGGGCTGAAAGGTTGGCAAAATATATCAAGTATGGAACAGAGGATTCAACCGAGATATGGATGCTTCGATATGGATTTTCGTTTGAAGAAATTGAGTGGCTGAAGCCTTGTGTCGAAAGCATTGATCAGACGGAAATTCGTTTTAATGGGGAAATTGAGAGCCTAGATGATTTCCAGAGAAGCAGTATAGCCCAATACTTGTTTTAGCTTTTCAAATAATAATTTCCGTTTTTAAGATACTTACAGCAAATATATAATAGCGGCAGGGATATATGTTCCTGCCGCTATTATCTTTATATGGGTATACTAGCAACTGCAGTATAAAACTGAATATCCAAGTGAGCGTCTGCTTCTGCAAAGAGGCAGGCGCTCACTTTTTTGCCTGTCTGCAAAAAATTTTGAAAATCAGTGGGAAGCTTCGAAAAAAATTCGGCAAAGAGAAAGTGAAAGGAGAAATCTTCAAAGCCGAATAAAAATTATCGGAAACACCCCCTCAAACGCCACCCCTTTTTTGAGAGTAAGTAGAGGAACCTTTTGAAAAGCTGAGAGAATTTTTCAAATTACTTTGCCAAAATCTCAAAAAATTTTCCAATTGATTAGTAGAAGGGGCACTTAAAAAAATTTTCTAAAACCCATTTGTTATTTGCCCGAAAAGTTCCCAGTTGATTAGTAGGGAGACTCATAGAAAAATTCTAAAAAGTTTTTTCGTTCAAATCCGAAAAAATTTCCCAGTTGGTTAGTAGAGAGACTTTCAAAGAATTTTTTCAAAATTCCTTCGTACAAATCGAAAAATTTTTCCCAGTTGATTAGTGAGGGGGTTAAAAAACAGCCCTTCTCGCTGGCTACCTATTGAGGGGACTGTCTCCCTGTGTACCTTGAAAATTGAATCGCCGCCTCCAAAGGATATGCTTCCGGCAAGTGCCGCCACGACTTCCCGATAATTCAGGGCTCCCGCAAAGTCGAAGATTTTGTGGGAAGAGGAGCAGCAGTGAAACGAATGAGCTTTCGCACGAGTGCGGAAGCGAATGATATGGAACTTGCTGCGACGAGAGCGCACCAAAGAAGCAATACGCCGTGGTGAGACTCCGGGGCAGGAATGATACAGATGAGCGGCAGCAAGCAAAAATTACCGCAGAAATGCGGTTTCAGAACAAACAAAGGAGGTTCAAACCTATGAAGAAAGGAGAGCTCAGAGAGCTTTATCAGATGATGTTTCCGGAATACCCGGACATTGTGACCGTTAAAGAGCTTCGGAAGATGCTGGGCATCAGCCGCAAGTTGGCCTACAAGCTGATCGACTATGGGTACATCCACGCCGTGAAGATCGGCACGACGCTGAAGATCCCGAAAATCAGCGTCATCAACTATGTGATGGAGAAGGAGGTGAAGAAAGTTGGATGAGATCAAGCACCTGACGCCCGCCCAAAGGGCACGCTGTAACCGATTAATCCGGCGGCTGTGCGCCAACTACGACGGTGGTAACTGTCTGCCGTTGGACGATGGCGAAGGCTGCGTGTGCGAGCAGACGATTTCCTATTCGCTGCTGTGCAAGTACTTCCGGCGGGCGGTTCTGCCCGCCGACAAGGTACTCTGCGCCGATATTTACTGGCAGCGCACACGGCTCTGCGACCGGTGTGGAAAGCCCTTTGCACCCGGCAGCAACCGGCAGAAATACTGCCCGGAATGCGGCTGCTCCATCCGACGCAAGCAGAAGGCGGACTCTGCCAGACGGCGGCGCAGCGTCGAATATTAAGCGCCGGGAAAGCCTTGATTTCCGGGGCTTTTTTGAGGGAAAAGCGGGTGCGGGTGGCCGTTTCCATCTGCACCTGTCAAAATCCATTTCTAACATTCTACAAAGGAGAAATTTCTATGGACAACAAACTGAAAACCGTGGACGCAGAGACCTTGCTGTCCACGCCGATGAGCAAGACGATGTTCATCGTAGACGGCCTTATTTCGCAGGGTGTCAATGTCATCAGCGGTGCCAGCAAGATCGGCAAAAGCTGGCTGATGCTGTGGCTGGGGCTGCAGGTGGCGCAGGGAAACTCTATTTGGGGGCTGCCTACACTGCAATGCGATGTGCTCTATCTGAGCCTTGAGGACACCCAGCGGCGTATCAAGGACCGGCTCTATAACCTCACCGACAGTGCCCCGGACAACCTGTATTTTGCCGTGACCTCCGGGCTGATCGGCGGCGGGCTGGAGGAGCAGATCACGGATTTTCTGACCGAGCATCCCGCCACCAAGCTGGTCATCATCGACACGCTGCAAAAGGTGCGGGACTCCAAAGGCAGCACCGGAAAAGCGGGAATGTACGGCAACGATTACGATGACATTTCCTCCATCAAGCGCATTGCCGACGGCTTCAACATCGCCGTTTTGCTGGTGCATCACCTGCGAAAGCTGCAAGACAGCGACGATCCCTTTAACGATGTCAGCGGCTCCACCGGCATCATCGGCGCTGCGGACACCAACTTTATTCTGCGCCGTAAGCGCAGCGGAAACGCCGCTACGCTGCTGGTCAGCGGGCGGGATGTGGAATATCAGGAACTGACCTTGCAGTTTAACGACCTTGTCTGGGAGCTGGTGGAGCGCAAGAACAGCGAGGACATTCACAAGGCAGAGCTGCCGAAATTTCTGTTTCGGGTGGTGGACTTTATGGAGTGCCGCACCGAATGGGTGGGCACGGCCACGGAGCTGCTGACCGAAATGAAGGAGCAGGAGGTCACGCCCAATACGGTCACAAAGTATCTCGGCCAGTTCGCCTATGAGGTGCTGGAGCCGCTGAGCATCGAGTACCGCACCAAGCGAACGGGAAAAAGCCGACTCATCAAATTTCTGCGCCGTGACGACGATGACGCAAATGACGCCGAGATCGCTATATAAGGAAATCCCCGTCACAACCGTCACTGCCGTCACAAACCGAAAAAAGGGGGTGAACAAATGCGCAGCAAAAACTACGGGATCAATGTCCGTGTGACCGAGCAGGAGAAGCAGAAGCTGCTGGAAAATGCCCGGTTCTGCTCTCTGTCGCTGTCGGAATACTTGCGGCGGCTGGGGCTTGGAAAAGAGGTCAGAGTGGCCATCACGGAACGGGATTACCGCCTGTTTCGGATGCTGAACGGTCTGAAAGCGGAGCTTCCACAGCTTCAGAAAGAAGAAATTATAAGCAGGCTGGAAGCAATTTTGAATGAATTAAAGTAAGCGAGAATTACGCCATATGGGGTCCCCGAAAAGTCCTTTGGACTTTTTGGGGAGAGGAGGAGCAGCGGAGCGAGTGAGTTTTGCCGCCTGCGGCGAAACGAAGGATACGGAGCTTGTGACGACGAAGCGAGCAGACTGTTTTTACTCCTGTCGGAGCCAAACAGTGTATCCGCTTGCGATGCCTGCGTCATCTGAGCGAGCAGTGCGTTTTTACTCCCGGCAGAGCCGGAGCGCAAAAACACTCGTTAGGGCGTGCCCTAAAACCCCGAAAGAAAAAACTATGAAAGTGAGGACAACACAATGAGAAAATCGGATTTTACTTTACCCACGCTGGACGATCTGTTCTCCACGCAGGCGGAGCGGGACGATGCCAAGCTGGAGCGGGTGCGGAATATTCCGCTGGCCGAGCTGCACCCGTTCAAGGGTCACCCTTTCAAGGTGCAGAACAACGAGGAGATGCAGCGAATGATCGAGAGTATCCGCAAGGTGGGAGCCATCACCCCGGCGCTGGCAAGGCCGCTGCCGGGCGGCGGCTATGAGCTGATCTCCGGCCACCGGCGACTGGCGGCGTGTCAGGTGCTGGGCGTCGAGACGATGCCTGTCATCGTCCGGGAACTGTCCGACGATGAAGCGGTGATCGCAATGGTGGACACCAATTTGCAGCGGGAGACCATCCTGCCCAGCGAAAAGGCATTCGCCTACAAGATGAAGCTGGATGCAATCAAGCATCAAGGTGTCACTTCTGCCCAAGTTGGGCAGAAGCTGCTCAGTGTAGAAAAAGTAGCTGACGATGCCGGCGAAAGCCGTAATCAAATTAAAAGATATATCCGCCTGACCTACCTGATTCCCGAGCTGCTTTCGATGGTGGACGACGGCAAGATCGCCTTCAACCCGGCGGTGGAGCTTTCCTACTTAGACTCGTATCAGCAGCGGGCGGTGCTGGACGCGATGGTGCTGAACGACTGCACCCCGTCCCACGCCCAGAGCATCCGCCTGAAAAAGCTGGCGCAGGAGGGCTTACTGGATGACCAGATAATCTACGCCGTGCTGGCGGAGACGAAGCCCAACCAGCAGGAGCAGCTGAAATTCAAGCGGGAGGAGCTGCGGAAGTATTTTCCCTCCGGCTACACCGAGGAGCAGATGCGCCGGGACATCATCAAGGGTCTGGAACTGCTGAAACGGCAGAGAGAACGGAACCGGGATGCCCGCTGATTCGTACCGATACGGCTACGATAAAACAATTTGCAGAATAGAGAGAACCCCAAACCGATGGTATACTGATGCTGTCGGTTTGGAGTTCTGTTCTGCAAATAGAAAGACAGGAGGAAAACAAAATGGTAGCAGGACATCTGACTTTGAAAAACGGCAAGTATTATGCCGTGCTGAACTACAAAAACGCCGGAGGGCAGCGAAAAACGAAATGGATCTCGCTGGGACTTTCCGAAAAGGGAAATAAGCGCAAGGCCGAGGCGGAACTGGCAAGGCTCCGGGCGGAGTTTGAACCGCCCAAAGAGGCGGGCGACCTGAGCAGTGATATGCTGTTCGCCGATTATCTGTTGGAATGGCTGGAGATCGCCAAGGGAAGGCTGGCCCACGCAACCTACGGTGCCTATCAAGGACTGCTGAAAAGCACCATCGTCCCTTATTTTCGCAAGAAGAAATTGACACTGCGGGAACTGGAAGCCCGACATTTGCAGATGTTTTATTCTGAAATGCTCAGGCGGGTCACGCCCAATACCGTTATCCATTATCACGCCGTCATTCACTCGGCACTGAAATATGCAGTCAAGACCGATATGCTGATCCAGAATGTGGCGGACAAGGTGGACCGGCCCAGAAAGAACAGCTTTCAGCCGGTCTTTCTCTCGGCGGACGAGATGCAGAAGATGTTTGAAGCCCTTCGGGGAACCAAGCTGGAGCTGCCGGTGCTGGTGGCTGCCTTTTACGGACTTCGCCGTGGCGAGGTGGTGGGCTTGAAATGGGATGCCATCGACTTTGAGCAGGGCACTATTTCCGTAAAGCGCACCGTGACCTCAACGATCATCGACGGCAAGTATCAGGAGTTCGAGCAGCAATCCGCCAAGACCAAGTCCAGTCTGCGCACCCTGCCGCTCATCGGCAGCTTCCGGGAATACTTTATGCAGGTGAAAGAGGCGCAGGAGCTGAACAAGCAGGTCTGCGGCAACTGCTACAACTATGAATACGACGGCTTTGTATTCGTGGACGAGCTGGGGGAGCGGATGCGGGTGGAATACCTGACCAACGCATTTCCGAAATTTCTGGAGAGTCACGGTTTGCGCCGGATGCGCTTTCACGATCTGCGTCACAGCTGTGCCAGCTTGCTGCTGGCCAACGGCGTCCCCCTCAAACACATTCAGGAGTGGTTGGGGCACAGCGACTTTACCACCACGGCGAACATCTACGCCCACTTGGATTACAAGTCCAAGATCACTTCGGCGCAGGCGATGGAGACAGGGCTTGCTCTGCCGGAGGGCGGCGACTTCAGCAGCCGCTGGAGTTCGATCAGTGCCGGGGAGAACAGCTGATTTTCTCCCCTGAAAACCGAAAATCGTGCGGGCTTTGCCCTTTAGGCAAAAATTAAAAAGCCTGTAAACGGGCTTGTTTACAGGCTTTTTGTGGCGGAGAGTTAGGGATTCGAACCCTAGAGACCTTTCAGTCTACAGCATTTCGAGTGCTGCACCTTCGACCACTCGGACAACTCTCCGTGTCTATTTTCGTCCGGTTTTCTTTCCAGAAATTTGCTCAAAAATTCGTTGGAGAGAAAACAGGAGAGACGGCAAAAAATATTCGATTTTGAGATTTTCTGTGTTGAGGAATATCAAGGAGAATCAGGGGGACGAAATTCCCAGCTTCTGCCGAAATTTCGAGTCAGGGCCGTTATGACCACTTCGATACCTATCCATATATGCATTTTACGAATGCACGGATGATTATAACCAATCCCGCGGAAAAAATCAAGTCCGGCGGTACAATTTCCGTAAATTCTGTGCCTCCGGCGGTGGAATTTCCGCAGATTCTGTTGTATAGTATCTTTGTTCGCGCCGATTTGCGGCGCAAATACGCATAAAAAGGATACTTTTGCTGTGGACAATATGAAAAAAGAGGCCGAACGCGAGGCGCGCACCATGTGGGAATTCATCTGCACGTTCCTAAAATGGCTCGTTATCGCGGGTGTGACCGGCGGCATCGGCGGGCTGGTCGGCTCGGCCTTTCACCTGAGCGTGAACTGGGCGGCGACGTTTCGCGCCGCGCACCCGTGGCTGCTGTGGCTGCTGCCTGTGGGCGGCCTGCTGATCGCGGCCATTTACCGCCTGACCAAAATGGAAAACAAGAACACCAATGCCATCATCGACGCCATCCACTTCGGCGACAAGGTGCCGCTGCTGCTCGTGCCGGCGATCTATCTGTCGACCGTCATCACGCATCTGTTCGGCGGCAGCGCCGGCCGTGAGGGCGCGGCGCTGCAGATCGGCGGCAGCCTCGGCTGCTACATCGGGCGGCTGTTCCACCTTGATGAAAAGGATATGCGCATCGCCACGCTCTGCGGCATGAGCGCCGTGTTCTCGGCGCTGTTCGGCACGCCGCTGACCGCGACCATTTTCGCGCTCGAGGTCATCAGCGTGGGCGTGTTTTACTACTCCGCGCTCGTGCCGTGCATCGTCGCCTCGCTTGCTGCGCTCGCCATCGCCAACGCCTTCGGCATCGCGCCGACACAGTTCACGTTTGCATTCGCGGCCGCGCCGAAGCTTCTGCTGCTGCGTGTGGCGGCGCTCGCTGCCGTGTGCTCGCTGATGAGCATCCTCTTTTGCGTGACCATGCACGGCACGGAGCGGCTGTTTTCCAGCCGCATCCCGAACACGTGGCTGCGCATCGCCGCGGGCGGCGGGATCGTGATCGTGCTGTCGCTGCTCGTCGGCACGGGGGACTACAACGGCGCCGGCATGGACGTCATCACCCGCGCCATCGAGGGCGGACAGGCGGCGCCCGATGCGTTTTTCTGGAAGCTGCTGTTCACCGCCGTCACCATCGGCAGCGGCTTCAAGGGCGGCGAGGTCGTGCCGACGTTTTTCATCGGCGCAACGCTCGGCTGCGTGCTCGGCAGTCTGCTCGGCATCCCGACGGGGTTTGCCGCGGCGCTCGGGCTCGTGTGCGTGTTCTGCGGCGCGGTCAACTGTCCGATTGCCTCGGTCATCCTCAGCATCGAGCTGTTCGGTGCGGGGCAGCTCGTGTATTTCGCGCTCGCGTGCGGCGTCGCCTATATGCTCTCGGGCTATTTCGGCCTCTACAGCAGCCAGAAGATCCTCTATTCCAAGCTGAGAACGGAGTTTATCAACATCCACGCGAAATAAAATGCAAGCGCCATGCCCGGACACGAAACGTGTCCGGGCGTGCCTGTCAAAAAGTAATACTTTTTGACAAAGGGGTTTGCGGCCTGACTGCAGCG
>OGYK01000926.1_pt1 | contig 22866 bp, 19 predicted proteins | sample 1576501 | NCBI WGS metagenome assembly OGYK01 (sample SAMEA3541530, study PRJEB24748) | human gut metagenome | biome: human gut; feature: human-associated habitat; material: faeces | place: China | collected 2012
ACATATCGGCAATTCGCCGTTGGCTTTCTTTTCCATCCAGATATAGATTTACAGCGTATATCTTATCCTCAACAGATACTTTTCTTTTAGACATAAAATATGCTCCCTTCTAGGTAGACAAGTTTTTATTATTTCACTTGTCTACCTAGAAGGGAGCATATCATTCAGAAAATAATCCATATCCAGAAGGTCGTCCCCACTTATATGGCAGATGTCCTCTGATGTCAATCCTTCCGGTGAATTTTATATGTGCATTAAAATTTGAAATTTAAAGAGGTAGGTTTTTCAGTGCCCTCGATTGAGGGGCAGGGGAGCTGAATATGTACAGCCTATTTTTTATGCTTGAATTCAACAATAAAATAAAAAATATTAATAAAAATACAGAATATAACAGAAATACGAAAAAATAGATTTACAATTTGATGAAAATATGGGATTATAAATACATATTAAACTCATGAGGAGGTTTCACTATGAAGAGGAAAAAGTTTATTGCCTTACTTTGTGTAGCAGCGACAAGTGCAAGTCTTGTTACACCAGTAATGGCAGAAGAGAATCAGGCAGTAGAAACTGTACAGGAGACAGCAGTAGAACAGGAAACTGCAGGTCAGGAAACAACAAAGCAGGAAGCCCCGGCAGGAGAAGTACCAGTAGAAGAGGGAGCGGAAGAAAAAGAAGTACCTGCGGAGGAGGCAGAAGAACCGGTAGAAGAGGCTGCACTTGTTCCGGAAGAGTCAACAGCAGAAAATCCAGAGAATGAAACATCAGAAGCAACGAATACAGTTGATACATATATTGAAGATAGACTGTATGAGGAAAATGGAGAAGTTTACTATTATAAAGATGGTGAAATGCTCACAAATAAAATAGTAGAATTTGAAGCAGAGGATGGCACTACTTTTGCACATTACTTTGATTATGATGGGACAATGTTGAAAAATGCTTATCATTATTATGTGAATTGGTATGATGATAATGATAATTACTTTGCTGGAGAGATTCGAGTTGATGGTAATGGTTATCTTTGTACAGGATGGTATTCAGAAGATGGTTACTGGAGATATTATAGCGAAGAGGACTATTTCCTTTGCACTTCAGAGATTATAGAGGATAATGGAAAACAGTATTATGTTGACAGTTATGGTAACATGGTAACGAATACTACGGTGATGAAAGATGGCGTTACATATGTTGCTGATTCTACAGGAGTTTTATCTGTTAAAGATATGACAGATAATACTGAATGGGTAAAAAGTGGGGAAGACTGGTATCTGTATGTAGACGGAGAACTTGTAAAAGAAAACTATTATGAATATAGTGGCAAGACGTATTATTTTGATCAAGAAGGTCACATGGAGACTGGCATCTTTGAGGATAAAACAGGAAAAAGATGTATGGCAGAGCCAAGTGGTGCTGTGATCACGAATCCTACAAAGGGATGGAACAAGTCATCCGAAGCAGACATATGGTATTATTATAAATCAAACGCAGAGGGTGATTTATATCCTGTTGATAATGAGATGCTGAATTTGAATGGTAAGAAATATTATATTGATTGGAATGGACGGATGATATCTACAAAATAGGAAATAAATCTTATATATTTGATGGCGATGGAGTAATGCAGAAGGGTACCGTCTGGTATAATGGAAAGATGTACCTGACAGATAACAATGGAGCAGTTATCAGTACGAATGGCTGGTATTTGAAGAAGGGCGATTGGTATTATATAAATAAGGATTCATCAATCGTGACAGATGAGTTTAAAGAAATTGATGGTAAGCTTTATTACTTTGAATACGATGGAGTAATGAAGATGGGGGATTTCTATATATATGATTCAGAAACCGGAACTTCAAAAAGATATTACGCAGATGAAAATGGTAAAATCACCAGAAACGATTGGTATCAGGCAGGTGTTGACTGGTATTATGCAGATGCCAATGGACAAAAGGAGACAAATAAGTGGATTGATGAAACATATTATTTGAATGAATCAGGAGCTATGGTAAGAGGTACTTGCAGAATAGAAGGAATTGAGTATTTCTTTGATAACAACGGCAAATATATAGGTACTTCTGCTAAAGATGGCTGGAGTTATTCAGATGGTAGTTGGTTCTACTATAAAGATGGAGAAGCATATACTGGTTGGGTTAACAATAAGTATTGGGTTGAAGATGGCGAACTTTGTACAGGTAGGTTTATAGAAGATGGTGGCAAGTACTATTATGTGAATTGCGAAGGAATTTACCAGACAGGCTGGATTAAAACTGAAGAAAATGAATGGTGGGGTGAATGGACATATGCCAATGCCAGCGGCGAAATTGTAAATGATGGATGGCAGTCTATAGGAGGAGACTGGTATTATTTTAAAGATGGAGTAATCAACCAATTCCCGATTATTGAAACAGAAGATTATGGGGCATGTACATTTAAATCAGATGGTCGGTATACAGGTAGAGCAAAAAGATCAAATTGGTATTATATTAATGAAAAATGGTATTATGTAAAAGCAGAAGGAAGCCTGGCAAGAGGAAAAGAAACAATAAATGGGCATACATATTACTTCAACAGTGGCTTTACTTCAGCGCTACTTCAAAATGAATATTATAGCGAATATGATAATAATAGTAATAAAAGTGTCTCAGTATGGGTGAACAGTAATGGCGAAAAGGACATGAGTAATGGTTGGAAATACACTGGACATACGTACTATTATGTGGAAAACGGAGCATTCAAAAACGGTTGGTTATCTTATGGAGGAAACTGGTATTATCTTGAACCGGGAATGGCTCGTGGAATCGAATTTGTTGAGTATAATGGAGAATATGAATATGCATTTTTTGATGAGAATGGTGTTTATCATAAGCTGACGGATGGCTGGAAGTCGATAAAGACAGAAGAGGGATTCACAGACTGGTATTACGTTAAGAATGGAAAACCGGCAAGCGGATATGTAGATGGATATCATTTCTATAGAAATGGTTATTTGGATACAGGAATTTACTGGTCAGATTCTGGAAAAGTATATTATTATGATGAAAATGGAAAAATGCTTAAGGGAACTGGATGGTATTTAGACAAATATGATACATGGCATTATATTTATTCAGATGGCACAATGGCTACTGGTGAGAGAACAATTGGAGGAAAGAAATATTGGTTCACAGGCTATGGAGACTGGATTAGATAAAAGATAATAAAACAAAAAGAAAAGAATTGTCGGATAATCAAAGTTTTTGAGGGTTTGCCGAACTAATTGAGGGTCAGTCGTGAGGGGTTGGCCCTTTTAGAATGCCAGTTTTTGAGGGTTTAGTTTGAGGGGCTGGTTTGAGGGTCTGGAATAATTCCAGGCCCTCTTAAATAATTAGTCAAAATCATATTCGTTGGGATATGGGATATCATTATCTGATAAGATTTTTTGCAGTGTTTGGATATATTTGTATTGACGTTCAATTTCAATCCAGTTGCCATGACATAGTGAGTTTGCCTCTTCTAATTCATAACATGTAAGTTCATAATCTGTCCAAAGTGGACAGGAATGATTCTTGCTAAAAGCACAATGGTTTTTCATAAATTCCTCCTAAAAATCATCCTCTTCTAAATATAGAACAGGGTTGTAATTCGTGATACCGTTTAATACAGGGACTGATCTTGTTGCATATAGAAAGCAATTTCTAAAATGCTCGAAGTTGCGGAAACCTCTGCCAAGTCGTTTTAAATCTTTGATTTTTCTGTTAATAGATTCAATAGGTCCATTTGATAATCGGCTATCATAGATTCTTCCATTACCGATTTTTTCAACCATAATAAATGAGTTGATAAGGGAAGATTTATATTTTTCTAAGAGAGAAGCGAATTCACGAAATATCTCATGTCTTGATTTCCGGTATGCTTCAATCAATTCCTCCAATTCAATTTGAGCCTGTGAAGGATTACCGCCATTTCTGGCATTGAATTGAAGATACAGGATACTATGGCTTATGTAAATTTGCAGATGACGGAAAATTTATTGGCTATGTGAAAAAGTCGGATTGGAATAAAGTCGGTGATAAATGGTATTACGTTGATAGTAATGGGTCACTGTTGAAAGGAAAACAAGTAATCGGAGGAAAGACATATTACTTTAGGCAATGGGACTGTGTAATGTATGCAAATGCATTAGTATATGATGATGTTGAACATGAATATGTGTTTGTAGGATCGGATGGTACAGTTTCAAAAGCAAATGGCTGGCAATTAGGAGAATCTGGCCAATGGTATTATCTTGAAAATGGAATTCTGAAGACAGGGTGGCTTAATTATGGTGGAAAGAGATATTACCTTTCACCGTCGACAAGAACAGGATATAGAGAAGTGTGGAATGAAGATACCGGAGAACATGAGTATTATTTCTTTGATCAGGACGGAGCAGTTTGCGAACCGAATGACGGATGGTTTTCTATCAAATCTGACGGTCAGACTTATTGGTATTATATAAAGAATGGAGAACCAGTCAGAAATGGTTGGTACAATGGTCATTGTTTCTATTGGGATGGTGAGATGATTACTGGAAGCATATGGACAGGCGCAGATGAAATTTATGTATATGATGACAATGGTTATCTTCTGAAAAATGGTTGGCATAAGCTGCATGGCGTTTGGTATTATACAGATGCAAAAGGAAGAGCATATACCGGAGAAAGAAAGAGCAATGGAACAAAATACTGGTTCACAGATGAGGGTGTTTGGGTAAAATAGTAAATTAGTTAAAGTGGTGAAAAATAGTTGAATAATTTAGGGGCAGTCATTAATGGCTGTCCCTTTTGGTGGTGAGAATAGTATCGTGATTTTTCATAGAAATATTGCTGAAACTATTGAAGAAATATAGACAAAGTGGAATGATTGCGATAAAATGATAATCGTGGCAGATTGCTTTGCGATAGTGGAGGAGGAGCAAAAATGTATAAGAGGAAGTTGTTTTATGCGATGTGCTGCCTTACAGCGGTACTTGCGACAGGCTGTGGAAAGAAAGACAGCACGGATACAAAAAATCCAGAACAGGTAGAAAGTCAGGATACTACGAAGACAGACGATGAAAATAAGAGTGATACAAAGAACGATACAGAAAAGAAAGATGATAAGAAAGAAGAATCAGAGAAAACAAAAAGTGTCATGAAGATTTATTCTATCAATATGGGTTCAGGAGAGATCCAGACAGAAGATGTGGAGACAGATTCTTTAAATGAAGAAAAGATTTGGTCATTACTTCAGGAAAAGTCAGTGATCACTCCGGAATGTGGGATGAATTCTTTCAAAGTGAACGAAGAAGAGAAGACGATAGATCTTGATGTAGATGAAGGATTTGGGAATTATATTCGTTCCATGGGAACAACAGGAGAAACGGAAGTGCTTGCATGTGTTGTAAACACGTATCTAGACAGCTTCCAGTGTGAGAAAATCAAGATAACAGAAGCAGGACGTACATTTGAGACAAGTGGTGCAGTTCTGGCAGGTTATATGACAAAGCAATAGGAAGCGGGGATGCGAAAAAGTGAAAAAATTATTAAAAAAATGTACGGTATTATTGTTGACAGCGGCAATGTCTATTACAGCGCTACCGGTAACGGCATGGGCTGAGACTCCGGAAGAGTCAGCAGTGACGGGAGCGGAGACAGCTACGGACCATGTAGATGAGAATGCAGTAGATGAAAAACAGGCAGCCGATACTGAACAGCGCCTAAATTATATGTACATAGATCAGCCTTATCTGGAAACACCGAATACACAGAAGGTAGTGGTATCCTGGGGAGATGGTTCCGAGGGGATTGAACAGATGACCGCAACTGTGCAGGGACCAGTAGGAGAAGAAGTGTGGACTGCAGCACAGGAAACAGATGATATATATCTGTTTGAAAGAGCTTATACAGAGCAGGAAAGGGGAGTCTATTCTGTTACAGAACTGCACGTTACAATTGCGGGAAATGTATATGATTATTCCCTTGCAGATCTTGGAATAGAAGCACTCTTTGGCGTAGATGAAAAATATGAAGGAATTGAAGAGTTACAGCCGGTAAGTGAGGAAGAGGTATCAGCAGATATTGCGGCATACAATATTGATGAATCCGGAAATGTTACTGAGCAGTCAAGTATCGAGGAGGCAATTGTTCAGGCAGAACAGGAAATTCCAGCAATGATGAGTGATGACGGAGTTCAGACACAGTCATCTAATATTGTAGTAGCACTTGATCCAGGACATGATTCAACACACGCTGGCGCATCAGCAAACGGCGTACGAGAAGAAGTCCTTACATTAAAGATTGCACAGTATTGTAAAGCAGAACTGGAAGAGTATGCAGGCGTATCAGTCTACATGACAAGAACAACAGCAGACTGTCCGCATCCGGGCGGAAGTTCTGCTCACGATATTGATCAGAGAGTAGCTGATGCAGCGGCAGCTGGAGCAAGTGTCTATGTCAGCTTTCATTTGAATTCATCTCTATCTTCAGCAGCAAAAGGTGCAGAAATAATCATTCCGAACACAAACTGGAAACCACAGGTCGGAAATGACGGAAAGAAACTGGCTACACTGATCGAGTCAGAACTTGTTGGGCTGGGACTGGAAGAAAGAAAAATTTATTCAAAAAATACAACTGTGAATGAACGTTATGAGGATGGCTCTCTTTCAGATTATTTTACAGTTCAGATTTCTGCAAAGGAGCATGGAATTCCGGGAATTATAGTGGAACATGCGTTTGTGACCAATACATCGGATGTAAATAATTTTCTAAATAATGAAGCTGGACTGAAGAAACTTGGTGTTGCCGATGCGACTGGAATTGCGAAATATTTTGGTCTGTCAAAGGGACAGTGGTACAAGGATTCTACTGGTTGGTGGTATGCATCTGGAACAAGCTATTTAAAAAATCAGTGGGCACAGATTAGTGGAAGCTGGTATTATTTTGATTCTAATGGCTATATGGAGACTAGCTGGCAGAAAATTAGTGGAAAATGGTCATATCTAGGTGGAACAGATGATGGAATTATGCGAATCGGTTGGCAAAAAATAGGAACCAATTGGTATTATTTTAATTCAAGTGGATATATGTTAACTGGTTGGCAAAAAATAGGAACCAAGTGGTACTATTTCGGTGAATCTGACGATGGAGCAATGCGAATCGGTTGGCAGAAGATTGGTGGAGACAGGTATTATTTTGGTGAAGCTAATGATGGAGCAATGAAGACTGGTTGGCAGAAAATAGGAGAGTCCTGGTACTATCTAGGCAGTTCAAATGGTGGATATCTGCAAACAGGTTGGCAGAAAATCGGTGGAGCCTGGTATTATTTTAGTGATAAAGAGAATGGAGCAATGAAAACTGGCTGGCAGAAAGTTGGAAGCACATGGTACTATTTAGGAAGTGCAGATGGCGGCCACATGCAGACTGGATGGAAAAAGCTGGGAACAAACTGGTATTACTTTGGTGAATCCAATGATGGAGCAATGCGAACCGGTTTTGCAAAAGTAGGTGGCAATTGGTATTACTTTGGTGGAACAGACGATGGAGCAATGAAAACCGGTTGGCAGAAAATAGATGGAACATGGTATTTCTTTAATGATGATGGAATGTATGATTCTACCAAGAAATATGATGAGATTCCAGGGATAAATGATGACAAAATAAATGGAAGTGCCGGCACAAACAATTCGAATACAAATTCTAATGTTGTTGAGGGGACGTATTTGATTGAAGGAGATACCGAAGTAACAGTGGATCAGATGGTAGCTTATTTTGAGGCAAGTAAGAAAGCTTATCCGGAAGATGTAATGCGAAAAGGTGGGGCGGCTACAATCAGAGATTTTTGTCAGATTTATTACGAAGAAGCTGTGGCAGAAGGAATTAAAGCGGAAGTTGCATTTGTACAGGCGATGAAAGAGACAGGTTGGTTACAATTTACAGGTGTTGTGAAAGCAGAGCAGTATAATTTTGCGGGCATGGGAGCAACAGGAAATGGTGTTTCAGGTGAATCATTTAAAGATGTAAGAGAGGGTGTACGTGCACAAATTCAGCATTTGAAGGCATATGGATCAACAAAATCTTTAAATCAGACATGCGTAGATAATCGTTTTAAGTATGTTGAACGAGGAAGTGCAATTTATGTAGAATGGCTAAGTATACCTAACAATCCTAAGAAAAAAGGATGGGCAGCTGCCAATGGATATGGTGTTGATATTGTGAAGATGATACAAAAGCTCAAGAAAATGTAAAAATTGATACTAGTTATTTCAACAGGGAAGGAAATGAAAGATGAGTTGGAATATGTTACAGGAATTTAAGAGAAGAAATAAATGGAAGAAGATTGCATTAGGAGTAATAGGAAGTACTGTATTTGCAATGTCAGCAAGCTATACTGTAAAAGCTGAAGAGATAATAAGTCAAGATGAAGCATGCATAAGTGAAACAGCCGATAGCTTGGAGAAAGATGATATAGATAATTCAAATAGTCAAATGAAACCGGAAGAGGATATAATAGAAACGGGCTGGGTATCCGAAAATGGAACTAAATATTTTCAAGATGAAAAAGGGGAGCGTTGTACCGGATGGTTATTACAGGACGAAGGCTGGTATTATTTGGACGCAGAAAAAGACGGAGCAATGTTTAATGCAGGATGGAAGTATATCAATTCAAGCTGGTATTATTTTGATACTAACGGAGTGATGAAAACTGGATGGTTGTATTATGGGGAACATTGGTATTACTTGTCTTCGTATGGTGATATGTCAGTGGATGAATGGGATTGTATCAATTCAAAATGGTATCATTTCTACAACAGTGGAGAAATGGAGACTGGATGGACATATTATAAAAATAACTGGTATTACTTATCTCCATATGGTGATATGTCAGTGAATGAATGGGATTATATCAATTCAAATTGGTATTATTTTGATAAAAATGGAATAATGCAAACAGGCTGGTTTTTATATAATGGAAATTGGTATTATTTATATCCGGCTAACAATAATGCTGGAAAGTCTATAGGTGCGATGGCTCAAAATACAACAATTGATGGCTATTTTATATCACAGGATGGTATTTGGATAAATGATGAAGCCTATCAGGGTGCGTATAGTGTGTTGAATCAGGTGGGTTGGAATCTTTGGTCAGCATATAATTGGTCAGCAAATCTTCCCTATGTGAATTATTCAAATGATCCATCTCCGGGAAGCAGAGATTTTGCAATCCATGGTTTTCAGACAAAAACAGGAGATTGTTATGTGATGGCAGCCACATTTTATTATATGGCAAAAGCGTTGGGATATGATGCGCATCAGATTGCAGGATACGTTCCGCTGCGCGGCGGCGGACAGGGAGTACATTCCTGGGTGGAGATAGACATGGATGGATCAACATACGTGTTTGACCCGGATTTTACTCATGAAACAAAAAGAAATGGTTATCAGATTACATATGGTATGTCCGGAACATGGAGATATTCAAATTATTACAGAATGAATTAGTGAGAAAAAGGGAGAAATGATGAAAAGAAAAGTACTTATTGCATTATGTGTTTGTATGATTGGTGTGGCCGGTATGACATCAGGATGTGGAGATAAGAAGGAAGAAACACCGGTTGTTGAAGAAAAAGAACCAGAATTGAAGACGATTGGCAAGGAAGATAAAGAAGCATTTAAGGTAGAAATCAAGAATGCCACAGGAAAAACTATTAAAGGAATAGCAATTAAGCAGACGGATGAAGAATCTTATCCTGAGAATATGCTGGAAGATGGAGATGTCTTTACTGATCAGGAAAGTAGAAATCTTTATTATAAAGCACCTGAAGATACAACAAAAGAGACAGAAGAAAACACAGAAGATATGGCTGCAGAAAGTGAAAAAGCACAGGAGAAAGAGCTGGAGCAGGGATATGACATTCAACTTACTTTTGAAGATGACAGCACGGCAGAGCTACATGCTTTTCCATTTGAAGACATTGAAAAGGGCGAAATTTGTTATGAGGATGATGTAGCATATCTTACATATACGAGTGTTGCATCAAAAGAAGAGCTAAACACGAAAGAAGCTGAACTTGCAGTAAAGGCAGCAGAGCAGAAAGCAGCAGAAGAAGCAGCGGCTCAGGCAGCAGCGGAGCAGAAAGCAGCAGAAGAAGCAGCCGCAGCTGCAGCAGCACAGAAAAGTAGAAGTTCTTCAAGTAATAGTTATTCCAGCAACAATTCTTCTAATGAAAGTGGCAGTTCATCAGAAAGCAGTTCGTCTGCAAGTGAACCAAGCAGTGATGCGGGGGCAGGTTCTTCCGATTCATCAGGAGATGACGCATGTTTGGATGATGGATTGTTATACTAGAACAGTAAGAATGCAGAAAGTATTCTTGAATAATTAATTAAGAAAGAGAAAAAGAGATGGGGGCCGTGTGTTCCCATCCCTTTTAAGGTATAAGAAGAAATATGTCATTAGTATCAAATTTATTTATTATATTTGTAGCCGGGGCTGTGCTTTTGTATTACCTGCTTCCAAAAAAGATGCGATGGTGGGGGCTTCTTTTAACAAGCTACATTTATTATCTTGCTGCAGGGACAAAGTACTTTCCATTTTTACTTTTCTCAACGATAATCACTTATCTCTGTGGATTGGCGATAGAACATGAAGTGAATCAAGATAAAAAGAAAGCAAAACGATATCTGATCATAGGGCTGATTCTTAATTTTGGAATGCTTGGTGTTATCAAATATACAAATTTTATTTTGGAAAATATAAACCTTGCATTTCATCTTGAATTACCTGGAATGCAGATTTTATTGCCGTTAGGTATTTCATTTTACACGTTTCAAACATCAGGATATTTGCTTGACATATATTGGAAAAGAGATCATGCAGAGAAAAATATTTTCCGTTATGCATTGTTCGTATCCTATTTCCCACAAATTTTACAGGGACCGATTGGGCGACATAGTAGATTAGCAGAACAATTATACGAAGGACATTCCTTTGATCTACAGAGAATTTGCAGAGGAATTCAGCGTATTTTGTGGGGATTTTTTAAGAAGATGATTCTTGCAGACTGGTCAGCGGTGTTTGTGGATGCGATATTTGGAAATCCAGATCAATATAACGGATTGGCAATTTTTGGAGTGCTGTTTTATTCTATTCAGTTATATGCCGATTTTTCTGGTGGTATGGATGTTGTTATCGGTATTTCTGAAATGTTTGGGATTGTGCTGGATGAGAACTTTAAAAGACCTTATTTTTCTACATCGATTACTGATTTCTGGCATAGATGGCATATTACGCTTGGAACATGGATGAAAGATTATGTGTTTTATCCACTAACACTTTCCCAAGGTATGGTAAAATTTAGAAAAGCGGCTAAGAAAAAACTTGGTAAGAAAATATCAGTAAAACTTCCAATTTGCGTATCGAATCTAATTGTATTTTTTCTGGTCGGAGTATGGCATGGTGCTGCATGGAAATACATTGCATATGGAATGTTTAATGGAATCATTATTGCATTCAGTGGAATGATGGGGGACCAATATAAAAAGTGGAAGAAATCTCTGCATGTTACAGGAAAAGAAAAATGGTATCATATTTTTATGATCGTAAGAACATTTATTTTAGTAAATATTAGCTGGTTTTTTGATTGTTCAGATACCGTTGGACAGGCTATCAGAATGATGAAAAATGCAGTAACATCTTTTTCACCGGGACAACTTCTTCTGATACCAGCAGGAAGAGAGGGAGTAGCATTTACACCGTATGCACTTGTCATTCTTTTTGTAGGAAGCATGATTTTATTTACAGTGAGTTTATTACAGGAACGTGGAGTGAAAATACGAGAAACAATTGCAAAGAGAAACTTTGCAGTTCAGTTTCTTATTTATGCAGGGCTGGTGCTTTGTATTGGATTTTTTGGTTCCACCGCAGCAGTGAGAGGGTTTATCTATGCACAGTTCTAAAAGAATAAGAAGATTGATTATAGCAATTATTTTAATGTTGGTCATTATATTAGGGTTGGATTTTGTTTTATATCCATGTACTTTTATGAGAAACGATATTCATAAAGTAACTACACAGGCACATCAGGATATATTTCTAGGAACATCGCATGGAAAGATGAATTTGGATCCAAATTCGATTTCTTCTATAACAGGAAGAAGTGGACATAATCTATGTGTCGGAGGGGAATATGGAATTGATGCATATTACCTTGCAAAATTATTGATAGAAAAACAAAAACCGGAGCGTATTATCTATGAAATTGATCCTGGATATTTTGCAACACAAAAAGAAGAGGGAAATAATTATTTGCTGTTTTATCATCAATTTCCAATGTCAATAGCGAAAGCAGAATATTTTTCATCCTTACTATTAGATTGCGATTTTAGAACAGTACTGTTTCCGTGGTATGAATATTCTTTATCTTATGAAGTTGAAGCAATACCGAAGACGGTTTCTTTGAAATGGAATAAGGATTATGATATTTCTAATCTAAAAAGTGAATCGCAAGAGTATCATGAAAATGGGTTTATTGAAAGATATGCAGTAGATACGTCAAAACTGAAAATGACACAGCCAAAGCTCTTCACAAAAGAAACTGCAAATAAACAGAGTATAGAGTACTTGCAGAAATTAATCGAACTTTGTAAACAAGAGAATATTGAGTTTGTAGCTGTAACAACACCTATTCCGGAAGAAACACTGAACGAATATCAGGAAAGTTACAAGGAAGCATGGGAGTATTTTGGAGAGCTTTTTGAAAAGGAAGAGGTAGAATATCTGAATTTTAATACGGAATACTATGATTTGTTTTCACATGATATTACAAAATATACAGATTATGATGGTCATATGAATGGAGAGTCAGCGAGGAATTATTCAACTATTTTGGGGTATTTTTTGAGAAAATAAGAGTATAATAAGAAAAAATCATCAAAAGTCATAAAAAAGAGATAAGATGATGTATTGTAAAATGATACAAAATTTGTTATTATATAACCGTATGTAAAAAAATCGTAACAATTTATAAAAGAGGATATAAAGATGAAAAAGATACTTAATTTGCATAATTCCAGAAATCGAATGATTTTACTATGCGGAGTAGATATATTAACAATTATTATTCATTCATATTTGTCATTAATACTTCGATATGAATTACATTATTCGTGGATTCCAAAAGAATATATTCATAGTATGAAATCCTATTTGCCTATTGGAATAATTTCAACACTTGTAATATTTATGATTTTAAATTTGTATAATAGTGTTTGGTCTTTTGCAGGATTAAGAGAATTGACGATGATAGGCGTTGCTTGCTTCTTGTCAACAGTATGCCAAGGGTTTGGAATGCAACTTTTAGTTCTTCCTGTTCCGAGAAGCTTTCATGTATTTTACTTTTTTTTGCTACTCAGCACTACAGTTTTAACAAGATTTTCATATAGAATTTATTGGGTATTGAAAAGTGGACTAAGAAAACCTCAAGGTCACGTATATCATACATTAGTGATCGGAGCTGGTGAAGCCGGAAGTATGATCATTCAGGAACTGAAGTACAGTGCACATTTGAACAGTAAGGTAGTAGGCGTTATTGATGATAATCCACACAAGAAAGGAAAACTGATTCACGGTGTTCGTATTCTTGGTGGCAGAGAGTGCATTTTAGATGTAGCAAAGAAATATGAAGTTGATGAGATTATTCTTGCAATCCCTTCTGCATCTCCGAAAGTAACAAGAGATATCCTTCGCATCTGTAATCAGACAACTTGTAAGCTGAAGATCCTTCCGGGTATGTACCAGTTGATCACAGAGGATGTGAGTGTTTCAAAACTAAGAGATGTTTCTATCGAAGATTTACTTGGGAGAGATCCGATTAAAGTAGATCTGGAAAGTGTGCGTGGATTTATTGAAGGTAGATGCATCATGGTAACTGGTGGTGGCGGTTCTATCGGTAGTGAACTTTGCCGTCAGATAGCAAAATATAAACCATCAAGATTGATCATTTTTGATATTTATGAAAATAATGCGTATGATATTCAGCAGGAGTTGAAATTAAACCATCCAGAGTTGAATTTGACTGTGTTGATTGGATCTGTAAGAAACACAAGCCGTATTGAATCCGTTATAGAAACATACAGACCGGACGTGATTTATCATGCGGCTGCACATAAACATGTTCCGTTGATGGAGGATAGTCCGAACGAGGCAATTAAGAACAATGTATTTGGAACTTATAAGACAGCGAGAGCTGCAGACAAGTTCGGAGTAAAGAGATTTGTTCTTATTTCAACGGACAAAGCAGTTAATCCAACCAATATCATGGGTGCATCTAAGAGAATGTGTGAGATGATCATTCAGACATTCAATAGATATTCCAAGACAGAATATGTAGCAGTACGTTTTGGAAATGTTCTTGGAAGTAACGGAAGTGTTATTCCATTGTTTAAGCGCCAGATGGCTGCAGGCGGTCCACTTACAGTTACACATCCTGACATCATTCGTTATTTTATGACAATTCCGGAGGCAGTATCGCTTGTACTCGAAGCAGGTGCGTTTGCTAAGGGAGGAGAAATCTTCGTATTAGATATGGGAGAGCCCGTAAAGATTGCAGATCTTGCGAAAAACTTGATCCGTCTTTCAGGATATACACTTGGTGTAGATATGGATATTAAATATACAGGATTGCGTCCAGGAGAAAAATTGTACGAGGAACTTCTGGTAAAAGAGGAAGGAATTCAGAAGACTGATAATAATCTGATCTATATTGGAAAACCACTTGAGTTTAATGAAGTGCATTTCCTGAGTGGATTACGAGAACTGGAAGAGGCAGCAATGAATGAAAGCTTGAATGTAAAGCAGATCGTATCTGAAATCGTTCCAACTTATCATATCAGACAGGAAGACTTGAAACGAGATGAAGAAGTGAATAAGGAATTACGTGAACTTGGAAAAATCAGTCATGAAAAACCTGTAATGGAGGATTAATACAATGGAAAACAGACATATAGCATTTTCACCACCGGATATAACAGAAGAGGAAATAGCAGAAGTTGTAGATGCGCTGAAAAGTGGCTGGATCACAACTGGACCGAAGACAAAGCGATTTGAGAATGAATTGGCAGAATATATGGGAACAAGCAAGGTGGCTTGTCTGAATTCAGCGACAGCTGCAGCAGAATTGATTCTTCGTGTGCTCGGAATTGGAGAAGGCGATGAAGTAATCACAACTGCATATACATACACTGCAACTGCAAGTGTGATCGCTCATGTCGGAGCCAAAATTGTCATGGTTGATGTGGATAAAGATTCTTATCAGATGAATATGGATCAGGTGGAAGCAGCGGTTACGGAAAAGACAAAAGCAATCATTATGGTAGATTTAGGCGGAAAAATTTGTGATTATACAAGAGTATTTGAGATTGCAGAAGAAAAGAAATATCTTTTCCAGCCAAAAACAGAGATTCAGAAGAAGATGGGACGTATTGCAATTCTTTCAGATGCTGCACATGCAATGGGTGCAAAGCAGAATGGCAAGATGTGCGGAAGTATTGCTGACTTCACAAGCTTTTCTTTCCATGCAGTGAAGAACCTTACAACAGCTGAAGGTGGTGCGGCAACATGGAGAGACATTGATGGTGTAGATAACGAAGAGTTATACAAGCAGTTTATGCTTCTTTCACTTCATGGTCAGTCTAAGGATGCTTTGGCAAAGACACAGCTTGGAGCTTGGGAATACGACATTGTAGCACCTTATTTTAAATGTAATATGACTGATATCATGGCATCACTCGGACTTGCGCAGTTGAGAAGATATCCGGCACTCCTTGAGAGAAGAAGAGAAATCATTGAGAAATACAACGAAGCTTTGAAGGATGAAGATGTTACAGTTCTTGAGCATTATACAGAGAATAGTCAGTCAAGCGGTCATTTATATCTTGTTCGTGTGAATGGAAAGACAAGAGAAGAGTGCAACAAGATTATTGAGAAGATGGCAGAAAAGGGAATTGCGACGAATGTACATTATAAACCACTGCCACTTCTGACAGCGTATAAGAATCTTGGCTTTGATATTAAAGATTACCCGAACGCTTATGCAATGTTTGAAAATGAAATTACACTTCCACTTCACACGAAGTTATCAGATGAAGATGTGGAGTATATTATTAAATCATTTAAAGAATGTCTGTAGTTTTGAGTGAGAGTTACGGATACTTATAAGGATAGTATATATGAAAAAATGGAATGAATTGCCAAAAGTAATGCAGAATGATAAAGTGAAATACTATTATGATATTTTACTGAAGCACGAAAAAGAATTAAAATTAAAGAGAGCATTTGATATTATTTGTTCTTTGAGTATGATTATTATTTTATCACCGGTTCTTATTGTGCTCAGCGTCATGATTAAATTGGATTCTAAAGGACCTGTTTTATTTAAACAGGTTCGTGTGACAACCTACGGAAGAAAATTTAAAATTTGGAAATTCAGAACAATGGTTAATAATGCGGACAAGCTTGGAACACAGGTTACAACAAAAGGTGATGCTCGCATCACAAGAATGGGACATCTGCTTAGAAAGGTACGTCTGGATGAGTTACCGCAGTTGTTTAATGTCTTAAAAGGAGATATGACTTTTGTTGGTACAAGACCGGAAGTGCCAAAGTATACAGCTCACTATACAGAAGAAATGATGGCAACATTCCTTCTGCCGGCAGGAGTAACATCTCGTACAAGTATTGAATACAAAGATGAAGAAAAACTTCTTGAAAATGCAGAGAATGCAGATGAAGTATATATAAATGAAGTATTACCGGCAAAGATGGTATATAATTTGAGAGAGATTGAAAAGTTCAGTTTCTTACGAGATATCAGTACAATGATTAAAACCGTGATTGCTGTGATCAAGTAATGAAGTAGGGGAAATGTAAGATGATAGTATCTGTTTGCGTTGTTGCTTATAACGAAGAAAAAGTTTTAGGAAAACTCTTGGAAGATATCCAAGCTCAGGATTATGATCATGAGAAGATGGAAATCTTGTTAATTGATAGTATGTCCACAGATCATACAAGAGACATTATGGAAAAATTTCGAGAAACAGAAAAAAGTTTTTTGAAAATAAGTGTTTTTTCAAATGAAAAGAAAAAGCTTGCGCCTGGATGGAATGTTGCATTGAAGAATTATATTGGTGATGCAATTATAAGAATTGATGCACATGCGACAATTCCAAATAATTTTATAAGAAAAAATGTGGAAATTTTGGAAAGCGGTGAAAGTGTATGTGGTGGAATTAGACCAAATATAATTGATGAGCATACACCATGGAAAGATACATTGCTATTAGCTGAACAATCAATGTTTGGTAGTAGTATAGCACCATATAGATCAGGAAAGAAAAAAACTTATGTCAAGTCATTGTTTCATGGTGCATATAGAAGAGAAGTATTTGATAAAATCGGTTTTTATAATGAAGAGTTAGGTAGAACAGAAGACAATGAGATTCATTATAGAATGAGAAAAGCAGGATTTAAATTATGTTATTGTCCTGAAATTGTTTCATATCAACATACACGTAATACATTAAAAGGAATGTTAAAACAGAAATATGGAAATGGATATTGGGTTGCACTGACATTAAAGGCGTGCCCAGAGTGTTTAGCAATTTATCATTTTGTGCCTTTTGCATTTGTAGGAGGCATTGTTGTGACATCTGCGCTTGCAGTCTGTCACCATTCTTTGTTAGCTAAACTCATGTGGGGAGCATATAGTTGTCTGGCAATCCTTATGTCATTTATGGCAGTGAAGGGGCAGAAGAAATATTGGCAGCAATTGTTGTTACCGATTCTATTTTTCTTGTTACATGTAAGTTATGGAATTGGAAGTGTTGTAGGATTTTTGAAACTTCCATTTTGGAAATATGAAAAAAGAACAGGGGTTTAAATAGGAGAGACTCTATGAAAGATATAAGGCTTAATGCGTTAGCCAATACACTTGTAAGACTTTTAAATATATTTTTTCCACTTATAACTACTGCTTATTTATCACGTATTTTAAGTAAACAGTTATATGGTGAATTTAACATAGCTAATACATACCTTAACTGGTTTATACCATTTGCAACACTTGGTGTTTATAACTATGGTATAAGGGAGATAAGTAAGGTTAAAGATAACGCAGAAAAACTTAATACAATGTTTTCTACATTGTTTTATATATCTCTTTTCTGTACAGCTGTAACAACAGTTTTTTATATTATTATAATGCCGATTTACAGCAAGAGTCCAAGTGTGCATTTACTTATGCTTATTCTTGGTGTTCAGCTTATTGCCCAGATTTTCTATATTGAATGGATAAATGAAGCTTTCGAAAATTATACGTTTTTATTCTATAAGACACTTTTTATACGTATTCTTATGTTAGTATCTATATTTGCATTCGTTAAAGAAGCAGATGATATTGTTCAGTATGCGATAATTATGTCAGCAAGCCAGTTTCTTAACTATTTTCTTAGTTATTTATGGATAAAGAAGAATGTTAAGTTTGTTAAGGTTCCTCTTGAGAACTTTAAACATCTTATTAAACCACTTATTGGCCTTTTCCTTCTTGCCAATGCTGGAATGCTCTACACTAACCTTGATCTTACTTTTGTATCTAAGATAGGTGCGCCTGAGCAGGTTTCATACTATGCCAATGGTCAGAGAATGATCATGCTTATATCGGGTGTTATTAGTGGTGCTATAAGTGTCAGTGTTCCACGTTTGAGTTACTATATAGGTCTTGAAGATGAGAAATCTTACCAGGATCTTATAAATAAGAGCAGTAGTATTTTCAGTTTCTTTATGGCTCCTATTGGTATGGGACTTGTTGCTCTTGGTGTTCACGCAACTGTTATAATGTATGGAACACGTTATATGGCTGGTGGTATCGTAACACAGGTATTTGCTTTTAGAGCTATATCATGGGCTCTTGAAATTGTCATGGGTACACAGGTAATCCTTATAAGGGGATTTGAGAATAAGTTGTCTATATTCTATATTATTGGTGGTATATGTAATCTTATATTTGATAGTATATTATTTGCATTTGGCGTATCATCACCACAGTATTACATTATGACAACTTTACTATCTGAATATATATTATTATTTATTGAATACAGCTTCATTAAAAAGAATAATCTTGTTGATTTGAAAATAGTTATACATTCATTTAGAAAATATACTTTTATAACTGTAGGATTTTTACCTTTATCATTTTTGGTAAATCATTTAATACCTACAGATATGAATATGGGTATTCCATTTATACTTAATATTGCAGTTACTATTATTGTATGCTGTGTATATTACGGTATAGCTCTTATTGTTACTAAAGATGAAGTGTTCATGGAAATGTTTAATAAAGTAAAGGGTAGATTACATGGATAAGATAAGTGTTGTTGTTCCGGTATATAACGTTAAAAAATATTTGGAAAAATCATTTGAATCTATTGCAGATCAAACATATGATAATCTTGAAATTGTCTTAGTTGATGATGGAGCCACTGATGGAAGTGGTAAGCTTTGTGATGAACTAGCTAAAAAAGATAACAGAGTGAAAGTCTGCCATAAAGTTAATGGAGGACTTTCATCAGCACGTAATCACGGCCTTTTAAATGCCACTGGTGATTATATTATATTTATAGACAGCGATGATTATATTCATCCTGACATGATAAGTTCTCTTTACAGTGAGATAAAAAGAACTGATTCTGATGTTGCAGTATGCGGAATCATGAATGTTTACAATACAAAGGAAGTTCCACAGTGCAGTGACACAGAAATTGTTTTTGAGTGTGACAGAGAGAAGTTTTTAAAGGAACTTCTTATAGGTGAAAAGATTCCGGGATCTGTTTGTAATAAGCTTATTAAAAAGGAGATTGCAGATAAATTACAGTTTCCTGTCGGCAAGATATATGAGGATGCTTTTTATCACCTTGACCTTGTTAAGGCAGCTAAATCATATGTTGTTATTACAAAGCCTTATTACTATTATTTCCACAGAGGGGATAGTATAACAACTCAGAAATACAACCCTAGAAAACTTCATATGATAGAAGCTTATACAGGATATATTGATTATATCAATAATGAATTTCCATCTCTTAAGGATGAAGCTTTCTTCAGATTAGCATATGCTCATTTTGTAGTTCTTGACAGTATGCTTCTTGTAGATGATTATAAGAAACTTCCTGACTATAAAGATGTTGTTGGATTTTTAAAGAAGAATGCTTTTAAAATTGCACACAACCATATTTTTAGAAAGGGCAGACGTATTGCAGCTCTTGCCTTAAAAGTAAATGTTGGTATATACAGAGCTCTTATGTTACAGGATTTAAAGAAGAATAAAGGGATTAATTAAATGAAAAAACTTACTGATAAAGAAGTAAAACAGATTGAACTTGATATATTAGAGTATGTTCACAACTTTTGTGAAGAAAACGGCCTTAAATATATTATGAACTACGGCACACTTATTGGTGCTGTTCGTCATAAGGGATTTATTCCATGGGATGATGATATTGATATTTCAATGCCAAGAGCTGACTATGAAAAGCTTATTGCATCATTTCCAAAGAACGGACGTTACAAGATTCTTGATCACAGAACAAGTAAGGACTACTTTAACAACTTTGTAAAAGTTATTGATACTAATACTAAAATAGTTGATAACCGTAATGATAAGACTTACGAGTCAGGATTATTTATCGATATTTTCCCAATGGACAGGTTCGATGATATGAAGGCAGTAGATAAGACCTACAACCTTGAGAGCTTTAAGCTTTTATCTTTTAGCAAGCACTGCAATATCGTTTACGGTGACAGTGTTATTAAAGATATGATAAGAAGCGTATGCTGGTTCTTCTTAAAACCGGTATCACCTACATTCTTTGCCAAGAAGATAGATAATCGGCTTCATGGTACTTGCTCAATGCTATCTCAAGCATGAGAGATGATCAGGGACGTATCCTTATCGACGGTATCTATGAAAAGATTGTCCAACCAAACGAACGAGAGATGGATCTTATCGAAACTTATGCCATTGAAAATGCAGATAGTCTTCGTAAGATTTACGGCTTAAAACTACCCGTTTTAGAAAGTGACCGCCGAGCTTTCTTAAAAACTTACTATTTTGAGCCTGCCCTTTCCATTGAAGGTATTTCAACAGGTTATCAGGGGCAAGGGGTTAAGACTATCTTACCAGCTCAAGCCAGAGCTAAGATGGAGATGCGTTTGGTCCCTGGCTTGACGCCTGAGTACGTTTTGGAGTGTATCAAGGCACACCTCAAAAAAGAAGGATTTGACCGTATCAAGGTGACCTTCACTCTTGGTGAAGAAAGTTATCGTAGTGATATGTCTGATCCAGCTATTGTTAATGTTATTGAGTTAGCAAAAGGCTTTTATGAAGAGGGCGTTGCTGTGCTTCCAACGGCAGCAGGTACAGGGCCTATGCATATGATTCATCAAGCTTTGGGTGTTCCTATGGCAGCCTTTGGTATAGGGAATGCTAACAGTCGTGACCATGGTGGGGATGAAAATGTTAGCTTAGCAGATTACTACACCCACATTGAACTAATTAAGGAGTTAATTGCAAGTTATGAGTAATGTCATTATTGATTTGAAAAATATTGATATCACCTTTACGCAGAAACGCCGCACTATTCAAGCGGTTAAGGATGTGTCTATCCAGATTGAAAAAGGTGATATTTACGGAATTGTTGGTTATTCAGGGGCTGGTAAATCTACCCTTGTGCGTGCGATCAATCTTTTGCAAGTGCCTACAGCTGGTAAAATCACTATCGGTAAAGATGTGACTTTTGCAGATGGTAAGGTCCAATTGTCGACAAAAGAATTGCGTCAGAAACGTCAAACGATTGGGATGATTTTCCAACACTTTAACCTTATGGCTCAAAAGACGGCTTATGAAAATGTAGCCTTTGCCCTTCGTCATTCTAAATTAAGCAATGAAGAAAAAGACAAGAAAATTCGTGATCTTTTGGAATTGGTTGATTTGGCTGATCGTGCGGAAAACTATCCTGCACAATTGTCAGGTGGTCAAAAACAACGTGTAGCGATTGCGCGTGCCTTAGCTAATGATCCTGAAATCTTGATTTCAGATGAGTCTACATCAGCTCTTGACCCTAAAACAACTAAGCAAATTCTTTCACTTTTGCAGGATTTGAATAAAAAACTTGGGTTGACAGTGGTTATGATCACCCATGAAATGCAAATTGTTAAAGATATTTGTAACCGTGTTGCCGTTATGCAAAATGGTCAACTTTTGGAAGAGGGTAGTGTCCTTGATATCTTCTCAAATCCTCAAGAAGATTTGACACAAGAATTTATTGAAACTGCTGCAGGGATTGAAGATGCCTTGGCTAAGATTAATGCACAACCTTTGGTGAAAAACTTACCAAGCTCAGCCCTTCTCGTTCAACTAAAATATGCTGGTTCTTCAACAGATGAGCCACTCTTGACCGAACTTTTCAAAGAGTACGGAGTTTCAAGTAACATCCTTTATGGTAATGTTGAGATTCTAGGTGATACTCCTGTTGGTGAATTGGTCGTTGTCTTGGATGGTGAAGCGGATCAGGTTCTTGCTGCTCAAAAAGCGATTGAAAATGCAGGTGTCAGCTTGCAAGTACTTAAGAAAGGAGCCCAATAATGGCAGATTGGATTCAACAAAACTTTCCAGATATTTATCGTATCGGTATGCAGGGGGTTAACTCTTGGCCAGACGCCATCTATGCGACTCTCTACATGACGGTTATTTCCTTCATCATTGGGGGACTTCTTGGTCTTGTTATGGGGCTCTTCTTGGTATTGACAGGTCCT
>OGYK01000938.1_pt1 | contig 22734 bp, 10 predicted proteins | sample 1576501 | NCBI WGS metagenome assembly OGYK01 (sample SAMEA3541530, study PRJEB24748) | human gut metagenome | biome: human gut; feature: human-associated habitat; material: faeces | place: China | collected 2012
TCTACAATTGCGTACATTTCTTATATATAATGTATAAGTTAGCTCCGTCGGGTGGTCTCTAATCACTTAGAAAGCACTTGGTCGAACCCGGTGCGGAATAATCGGGCACAAAAGTACTCTTTTTATTCTAAATGGACAAATGTTCTTTTGCTTTTTTGTTCTTTTAATGCAGATTGTACTTTTAGATTATTGGAGAAAAACTGTTTCATCAAGGAGAAACAGTCCGTGTAGGGATGGTTTCTGTTACAAAATGAATTTCAGAACATAGATACCGGCCAGCATCAGCGCCATTACAAGACACGCGAATATGACGAGTAGCACAAGACTGTAAGTCAGCATGAGGATAGTGCGCCAAAAGCTTCTCCACCAGGTGCAGCGGTACAATTGTTTGTAATTCCAACAGAATAGGACGAAAATAAGCCATAAAGGCAGCTCATACAAATCGTCTACCTTTGCGTACCCGTTGAAAGGCAGCACGATGATGCTCAGCAGGAGTATCTGGCAAGCTATGTAGGCTTGTATGAACACATGCTCCGTGGTATTGTAGTTTAACTTATATTTCCGGCGTCGGAAGGCAAGTTGGGTGGCAAGTGCAAACAAAGGCAGTGTGGCAATGATGCGGAATGCCTTGTTTCCGTGTCCCCAGCTCTTCATCAGATTCCATACTTTCATTAGGAAAGGAGAGTTCTGTAAGACTTTTTCCAGTCTGTCTCCCACTTCCGAGGTGTCGTTTACAAATTCATCGATGAGGTCGCCATCATCGCTGTTCTGTTCGGATACCTGTGTGGCAGAAGTGGAGTCGTTCTTCTCTTCCAGTTTGTTCAAGCTTTTCTCCAGGCTTTTTATAGTGATGGCGAGGGCTCGCTTTTCCTCTTTGCTATAGGTTTTCTCCATCTTTTTGGTAAGCTTCTCTTTAGCGGCAATGATTTCTTCTTTGTCTGTCTGCTCTGTCTTTTCCGTCTTTTCTTTTTTGCTTAGGGCTTCCGGGTCTACCAGTTGCACAGCCATGATATAAAGGGCTGCAAGAATGAAGAGTGTCTGGAACGGGCGAAAATACTCTACACGCTTACCACCGATGAAGTCTCTAATCATGTACCCCGGACGGTAGAGGAGTTCCAGAAGGGTACGTCCAAAGCCATTATCTATATTGAAGAAGCCTCCGGCAATGTTTTTAAGCGCGTTACTCAACCGATAGCGTGGAGTGTTACGGCTTTGTCCGCAACGGTTACAGTAGTTGCCGGTATAGGTGGTGCCGCAATTCAGGCAGGTGCAGGTTTCGTTGCCAGCGGGAGGAGTTTTTCTCCCTTGTATCAGCTTGATGTGAAATGCGCGTAAGCGTACTGCGCAGGGGTGCCACCATGAGTCGATGAAAGTTTTTGCTTTGTTGGGTAGTATCCTTCTTTTTTGGAGGATACCCCACAATGTCAGTATGAAAACAACCGGGAAGAAGTTGCTGTCGTCGGTCATGTCCAGCTCTTCAATAGCCAGCCAGAAGAGTGTCACTAGAAGGAGGATTTGCCAGACGCTTATCCTTTTCTGTTTCCGGGGAGAAGTGGCATGCGCGTTTTCCGGCCGGATGGGATTTTCAATCTTGAATATGGAAGGATACTCCTCCTGAACTGCCAGCAGTTCTTCCAAGGTGTTCATTATTTTCCGGTGTGGGTACTTCTCCAATTCTTTGGCAGTGGTTACTCCGTGGGTGACTCCAGCAAAGTCTACTCCGGCCGCTTGGGCTGTTTCCGCATCTACCGTGCTGTCGCCTATATAGAGGGTCTCGGCTTTGCTGACATGTAGCCGCTTAATGGCAAGGAGTAGCCCTTCGGGAGATGGCTTGGCGGCTTTCACGTCTTCACCACCCACGATGATGTCCATAAAATCTTCAGGAAAATGCTGGTCGAGGAGTTCCTTGATGCGGAATCGGTATTTGGTCGAGATGATTCCGATGCGGGCGCCGGAGTCCTTCAGTGCAGTCAGTACGGACTTGGTTTCCAGGAAAAGCACCGTGTTGACAGTCATATGCGTATCGGCCTCTTTTCGGTATTCTGCCTTGAATCCTGCCAGTTGTCCGGCATCTGTCACGCCGGTGAGGATGGAAAAAGAGTCTTCCAGAGTCTTGCCGATAGTACGTTTGATGTCGTCATCCGTCACCTCTGTATATCCGTGACGGGTCAGTACGTTGCGGAAACAAGTGACGATTCCGCGGGAAGAATCAGCAAGCGTATAATCAAAGTCGAAAAGATAGGTCGTGTAATTCATTGTGACTTTTTGTGACAAAGATAGTGTAAAGTATATTTTTACAAAATAAAAAAGAGGATTAATCGGAATTTTGTATTACTTTTGTTTGCATGAATTCTGTAGAAAAGTGACAAGATGTGTAAGTGTTTTATCCGGTTAGGTTGTTATACTATACACGTTAACCCTATAATGTTATGAATTTGATAAAATCTTGTTGTTTGTTTGTGGTCTTTTCATCCTTTCTGGCATGCACCTCGCAGGTGTCGGATGTGAAGAGTGTGTCTTATACAGAGTTTGTGAATCCCTTTATCGGTACAGATTTTACTGGAAACACCTATCCGGGTGCTCAGGCGCCGTTTGGCATGGTGCAGCTCAGTCCTGACAACGGACTGCCGGGCTGGGACCGTATTTCCGGATATTTTTATCCGGACAGTACCATTGCAGGCTTCAGCCATACCCATCTCTCCGGAACCGGCGCTGGTGACTTGTATGACATCTCTTTTATGCCGGTGACATTGCCTTATAAGGAGGCGGAAGCTCCGCTCGGCATTCACTCTTTGTTCTCTCATTCGGAAGAATCGGCAAGCGCTGGATATTATCAGGTGCGTCTGAAAGATTATAATATAAATGTAGAGTTGACGGCCACCGAGCGTTGTGGCATTCAGCGGTATACTTTCCCAAAAGCCGATGCTGCCGTTTTCCTGAATTTGCGGAAAGCCATGAATTGGGATTTTACCAATGATTCTCACATAGAAGCCGTCGATTCGGTAACGGTGCAAGGTTACCGTTACTCTGACGGTTGGGCACGCGACCAGCGCCTCTACTTCCGTACACGTTTCTCCAAACCGTTTGCTGCGATGCAGCTCGATACAGCTGCCATAGAGAAAGAAGGCAAGCGGATAGGGACATCTGTCATTGCACGATTCGACTTTCAGACTAAGGAAGGAGAACAGATTCTTGTCAGTACTGCCATCTCCGGTGTAAGTATGGAAGGGGCGGCACGTAATCTAGCAGCAGAAGTACCTGATGATGATTTCGACAAATACCTGGCTGCTGTGCAGGATGATTGGAACGAACAATTGTCCCGGATAGAAATAAAATGCGATGACCGCGATGAGAAAGTCAAGTTCTATACAGCTTTATATCATTCGATGATTGCTCCTACCATTTACAGTGATGTGGACGGCGCCTATTACGGTCCCGACAAGCAAGTGCACCGGGTAGAGGGCTGGACAAATTACAGTACTTTCTCCTTGTGGGACACTTACCGTGCGGCTCATCCTCTCTATACTTTTATTGAGCCGGAACGGGTGAATGATATGGTGAAGTCCTTCCTCGCCTTCTTCGAACAGAACGGCCGCCTTCCCGTATGGAATTTTCAGGGGGGCGAGACAGATATGATGATAGGTTACCACTCTGTGCCGGTTATTGTAGATGCCTATCTGAAAGGTATTGGGGACTTCGATGCGAAAAAGGCCTTGGAGGCTTGTGTAGCTACTGCCAATATCGATTCCTATCGTGGCATTGGGTTATATAAGAAATATGGCTATGTTCCTTATAATGTGACGGATCAGTATAATTCGGAAAACTGGTCACTTTCTAAAACACTGGAATATGCATATGATGACTATTGTATAGCCCGTATGGCAGAGAAGCTGGGCGATAAGGAGGTTGCGGACGAGTTTTATAAGCGTTCCCGTAATTACCGGAATGTCTACAATCCGGTAAGTTCTTTCATGCAGCCCCGTGATGACAAGGGAGAGTTTATCCGGAACTTCTCGCCGGACGACTATACTCCGCACATCTGCGAGAGCAACGGCTGGCAATACTTCTGGTCTGTGCAGCAGGATATTGACGGTTTGATAGTTTTGACCGGAGGTAAGGAACGGTTTGCCCAGAAGCTGGACAGTATGTTTACTTACAATCCTTCTGCAGATGATGAGTTGCCTATTTTCAGCACCGGGATGATTGGCCAGTATGCGCATGGAAATGAGCCTAGCCATCACGTCATCTATCTGTTCAATGCTGTGGATCAACCTTGGAAAACCCAGAAATATGCAGCCCGGGTGATGCGTGAACTCTACCTGAACACTCCTGCCGGTTTGTGCGGCAACGAGGATTGCGGACAGATGTCCGCCTGGTATGTGTTCAGTGCGATGGGCTTTTATCCGGTAGACCCGGTTGGTGGAAAATATGAAATCGGTACCCTCCTATATCCGGAAATGAAGATGCACCTGCCCGGTGGAAAGACCTTTACGGTACTGGCGCCGGCGGTGAGCAAGGAAAATTGCTACATTCAATCTGTCAAACTCAACGGTAAGAACTATGACAAAAGTTATATTACGCATGAACAGATAATGGATGGAAGTGTTTTCGAATTTGAAATGGGGGATAAGCCAGGTCAGGCATGGTACAGTCCCCGATAACCGGCTAACATATGAATGAACATTTCGACTTGACATATAAATCCCTTTTCCGCAGGTATTATACCAACCTGCTGTTCTATGCCACACGCATTGTGGGGGAAGAAGATGCGGAAGATGTGGTACAGGATGTTTTCGTGGAGCTGTGGAAGCGGAAAGATACCATGAAGGTGGGAGAGCAGATTCAGGCTTTTCTGTATAGGGCGGTGTATACCCGTGCCTTGAACGTTCTGAAGCATCGGGACATTGTGAGTGGCTATGAGGCTGTCATGCTCGAAATCCATAAAAAGAGGGTTGAGTTCTATCAACCTGACAGCAATGATGTGGTGAAACGGATAGAGGATGCCGAACTCAGGAGGAAGCTGTCCGATGCCATCAATGAATTGCCGGACAAGTGCCGGATGGTATTCAAACTCAGCTATCTGCATGATATGAAAAATAAGGAGATAGCTGATACGATGGGAGTGTCATTGCGTACGGTGGAGGCTCACATGTACAAAGCTTTGAAGTTGCTGCGCGATAAACTGGGGTATCTGAACCTGATGTTGGCTCTGTTTTTCATCGGGAAAGTAAGTGTTTTTGCGAGCAGCGTTGTTTTATTATCATAATGAAGGAAAGAATGAATAAGTTGAATGAGGAGATATTGGCCAAGTTCCTTATGGGTGAATGTACGGAAGATGAACTTCGTGAGGTGAACGCCTGGCTGGAAGGGTCGGGTGAGAATGCACGCGAATTGTTCAGGCTGGAGGAGATTTACCACTTGGGGAGACTGGGGGATACTTCGAATACACAAGACATAGAAAAGGCCGAAAAGCGATTGTTTAAAAGGCTGGAACAAGAGAAGACGAAACAATACAAGGTACGGAGGATGGTTGGGTGGATGCGGTATGCGGCCGTATTTGTGGGCTTCTTCCTTTTGGGAACTTTCGGCTATCTTTTTTATCAGACTTATAGCCAGCCGGAAACATTACTGGCTGTCACCACTCATGATAAGATTAAGGAACTGAAACTGCCGGATGGAACCAAAGTCTGGCTGAATAAAAACACTACCCTGAAATATCCACATGAGTTTGCAGGGAAGGGAAGAAAGGTTTATCTGGAAGGAGAAGGATATTTTGAGGTGATGAGGAATCCGGAAAAACCGTTTGTCGTACAGAGTGAGGTCATGCAGGTCAGAGTATTGGGAACTGTTTTCAACCTCAAGTCTGACAAGGCTAAGATGTCTGCAGTAGCTACCCTTTTGAAAGGCGAAGTAGAGGTGAAAGGTAATCATGGCGAGGGTATGATTATCCTTGCCCCCGGACAGAAAGCCGAGCTGAACGGAATGACTAGGCGTCTGGTGGTGAAGCAGGTGGATACGGGAATCGAAAACTGGCACAATAATGAGTTTGTCTTTGAGAAGGCTGACCTATACACCATTGCGCGTACATTGGAGAATTCGTATGGGGTGAGGGTAATTCTGGCACCGAACATAGATGTAAGCAAGACTTACTCGGGTACACTGAAGAAAAAAGAGAGTGTAGGGGCTGTGCTGAATCTGATAAAGAATGCCATTCCATTGGAGTATAAAATTGTGGGGAACAGTGTTTTCCTCTCCTCAATGAAGTAGGAAGGCCGCACAAATTCGAGATATGACGAGAAGAATTTATTTAATACTAACAACTTTCTAATATTATGCGAAAATTAATCCTATTGTTTTTTTTTGTGAGCAGTGCTTTATGGCTGCATGCCAAAGACTTTACCCAGTATGTCAGTCCTCTTGTCGGCACGCAGTCTACTTTCGAGCTTTCCACCGGTAATACCTATCCTGCGATCGCACGTCCCTGGGGTATGAACTTCTGGACTCCTCAGACAGGTAAGATGGGTGACGGCTGGCAATACGTCTATACCGCGAACAAGATCCGTGGTTTCAAGCAGACACACCAGCCCAGTCCCTGGATTAACGACTACGGGCAGTTCTCCATTATGCCGGTGGTTGGCAAACCCGAGTTTGATGAAGAGAAGCGTGCAAGCTGGTTCTCCCACAAGGGCGAAGTAGCACTTCCTCATTATTATAAGGTATATCTTGCCGAACACGATGTGGTTACCGAGTTCACCCCTACCGACCGTGCCGTATTGTTCCGTTTCACTTTCCCTGAAAATGATCATTCATACATTGTTGTCGATGCCTTTGACAAGGGCTCTTATGTGAAGATACTTCCGGAACAGAATCGTATTATCGGTTATACTACCCGTAACAGCGGCGGTGTTCCCGAGAACTTCAAGAACTATTTCGTGATAGAGTTCGACAAGCCTTTTACTTATAAGGCGTCTGTAGCCGATGGCGTCTTGACCGAGAATAAGGTTGAGCAGGAAGCCGGACATGCCGGTGCTGTTATCGGTTTCAAAACCCGTAAGGGTGAAGTGGTACATGCCCGTGTAGCCTCTTCTTTCATCGGTTTTGAGCAGGCTGACCGTAACTTGAAGGAGCTTGGCAATGACAATTTGGAAACACTGGTTCAGAAAGGTCAGGATGCCTGGAACAAGGTGCTGGGCCGTATTGATGTGGAAGGCGGAACCCTTGACCAGTACCGTACTTTCTACTCATGTTTGTATCGTTCCTTGTTGTTCCCGCGTGCATTCTATGAACTGGATGAGGCGGGAAATCCGATTCATTACAGTCCCTACAATGGGCAAGTGTTGCCCGGCTATATGTATACGGATACCGGTTTCTGGGACACTTTCCGCTGTCTTTTCCCATTCCTCAACCTGATGTATCCGTCGGTGAACAGGCAGATTCAGGAAGGTCTTGTCAACACCTATAAGGAAAGCGGTTTCTTCCCCGAATGGGCAAGTCCGGGTCACCGTGGCTGTATGATTGGCAACAACTCTGCTTCCGTGCTGGCAGATGCCTATCTAAAAGGCGTGAAGGTGGAGGACGTGCAGACACTGTACGAAGGTCTCATCAGTGGTACTAAGAGTGTCCATCCCGAGGTTTCTTCCACGGGTCGCCTCGGCTATGAGTATTACAACAAGCTTGGTTATGTTCCCTACGATGTGAAAATCAACGAGAACACTGCCCGTACTTTGGAGTATGCTTATAATGACTGGTGCATCTACCGCATGGCAAAAGGACTGAACCGTCCGAAGAAGGAGCAGAAACTCTTTGCGGAACGTGCCATGAACTATAGGAATGTATTTGATAAGGAAAGCAAGCTGATGCGTGGTCGTAATCAAGACGGCCAGTTCCAGTCTCCTTTCTCTCCTTTGAAGTGGGGTGACGCCTTTACTGAAGGTAACAGCTGGCACTATTCCTGGTCTGTATTCCACGACCCTCAAGGTCTGATAGACCTGATGGGTGGAAAAGAGTCTTTCGTAGAGATGCTTGACTCTGTATTTATTGTCCCGCCCTTGTTCGATGACAGCTACTACGGCCAGGTAATCCATGAAATCCGTGAGATGACAGTGATGAATATGGGTAACTATGCCCATGGCAACCAGCCCATCCAGCACATGATTTACCTTTATAATTATGCTGGGGAGCCTTGGAAGGCCCAATATTGGCTTCGTCAGGTAATGAACCGCATGTATACTGCCGGTCCCGACGGTTATTGCGGTGACGAGGACAACGGTCAGACTTCCGCGTGGTATGTCTTCTCTGCACTTGGTTTCTATCCGGTTTGCCCTGGTACGGACGAGTATGTATTGGGCGCCCCTCTGTTCCGTAAGGCTACCCTCCATTTCGAGAACGGTAAGTCCCTGACAATTGACGCTCCGGATAACTCACCGGAGAACATGTATATCGAGTCTCTCAAGGTGAACGGCGTGGATTATTCCAGGAATTATCTGACGCATGGCGATTTGCTGAATGGCGGTACCTTGAGGTTTGATATGGGCAGCCAGCCTAATATGAAGAGAGGTACGCAGCCGGAAGATTATCCTTATTCTTTCTCGAATGAACTGAAGAAGTAAAGAATAGTAATAATATAGTAAGAAAAGGGTTGCCTCGAAAATAAGTTGATATATCATTTTGTTATTTACTATCTGTATTATAGGTGTTTTTCTTGAATCAGGTGGAAATAATTATTTACTTCGTTAGTAATATTGAGCAAAATGATATATCAACTTGTTTTCGGGGTAACTCTTTTTTTTAGGATTAATGATAAAAAAGATACTTTTTCAGTAAGTGTATTTTCATTGTCTGTTGTTTTATATAGGAATGCGAGAGAATGAATCTCTCGAAGTAATTTATTGTATAACCTATAAATTGTGTTTATGAAAGACAATTATGCTTTTCGGAGTTCGACGTTCATGCGGGCTTTATTAGTTTTGTTGTTCATGGCAGTTTCTATCCAGTGGGGCTTTGCCCAGTTAAACCTGAATGTGTCTCGCGGCACATTGGGGACAGTCATTGAACAAATCAAGTCTCAATCCAAGTATCAATTTTTTTATGACGACAAACTGGCTGCGTTGCCGGTAGAAAACGTCAAAGTGAACAATGCGTCTATAGAAGATGCTTTGAATGTTATTCTCAAAGGGAAAGACATTTCCTATAAAGTGGAGGATAACATCGTTTATCTTTCTGAAAAGTCTGCTGCTCCTCAAGAGGGCAACCAACAAGGGAAAGAACGGACGATTACCGGAGTCGTGTCAGATGACATGGGACCTCTGATTGGTGTGAATGTATTGATAAAAGGTACCAGCAACGGGTGTATTACCGACCTCGACGGTAACTTTACGCTGACCACTACGGAAACGAATCCGGTGATTGTATTCTCTTATATCGGTTATACTACGCAGGAAATCCCCGTGAAAGGTAATGCGCCGATTAATGTAATGATGGCCGGAGATACCCAACAGCTTGAAGAAGTTGTGGTTACTGCACTCGGTATCAAGCGTTCGGAAAAGGCATTGTCCTACAATGTACAGCAGGTGAATACAGATGCCATTACTTCCAATAAAGATGCCAACTTTGTGAACTCATTGAGTGGTAAGGTAGCGGGTGTGAACATCAATGCTTCTTCATCCGGTGTAGGTGGTGTATCAAAGGTAGTGATGCGTGGTACGAAATCTATCATGCAGTCTTCCAATGCACTTTATGTAATTGACGGTGTGCCTATTTTCTCTGGCCGTGGTACTGCCGGAGGTAAGGAGTTCGACTCCCAGGGATCTTCAGAACCGATTGCCGATATCAACCCGGAAGACATCGAGTCAATGTCAGTCCTGACTGGTGCCGCCGCTGCTGCCTTGTATGGTTCGGAAGCTGCCAACGGTGCCATTGTCATTACTACAAAGAAAGGTAAAGAAGGTAAGGTGAGCCTTACTGTCAGCAGTAATACTGAATTCACCAATCCGTTTGTGATGCCGAGCTTCCAAAACCGTTACGGTACGGGAACCGGTGGTGTGATGAGCACTTCAGGAGCCATGAGCTGGGGAGCGCCTTTGTCTGCAGCCAATAACTACAATTACAGCCCGAGAGATGATTATTTCCAGACGGGTATTGTAGGAACAGAGAGCATTTCTTTGTCAACCGGTACAGAGAAAAACCAGACGTATGCATCGGCTGCTGCTGTAAACTCCAAGGGTATTGTTCCCAACAACAAATACAACCGTTACAACTTTACGGTACGTAACACCACTACTTTCCTGGACGACAAGATGACTCTGGATTTCGGTGCAAGCTATATTCTGCAGAATGACCAGAACATGACGAACCAGGGTACTTACAACAACCCGTTGGTGGGTGCTTATTTGTTCCCGCGCAGCAACGACTGGTCTGATATCAGCATGTATGAGCGCTATGACGCTGCCCGTAAAATTTATACGCAATACTGGCCGGTAGGTGACGAAGGTATGGTAATGCAGAATCCTTATTGGATTAACTACCGCAATCTGCGCCAGAACAAGAAGGACCGCTATATGCTGAATGCCGGTTTGAGCTATAAGATTCTGGACTGGCTGACTGTTTCAGGACGTGTACGTTTGGATAACTCCAACAATGATTATACAGAAAAGTTCTATGCTTCTACCAATACACAGCTCACCGAGAGCTCTTCACGAGGTCTTTATGGTATTACCAAGACGCAGGACAAACAGTTGTATGCAGACTTCCTGGTGAGTATCAACAAATATTTCGGTGAAGATTGGTCACTCCAGGCCAACGTCGGTGGTTCATTCTCCGATATACGTTCGGATGCAATGAAAACACGTGGTCCGATTGCTGATGGTGGCGATGCCTTCAGCGGCGAACCGGTAGGTTTGACCAACTACTTTGCCATCCAGAACCTGAGTGCCAGCAAGACACAGCGTTTGCAGGAAGGATGGCGTGAACAGACCCAGTCTCTCTTCGCTTCGGCTGAGCTTGGTTACAAGAACACTTACTTCTTGACGCTGACCGGACGTAACGACTGGCCTTCACAGCTGGCAGGTCCCAACTCCAACAGCAAATCATTCTTCTATCCTTCAGTCGGTGGTTCTGTTGTACTGTCTGAGTTAATGCCTAACTTGAACAAAGATTATCTTTCTTTTATAAAGGTTCGTGGTTCATGGGCATCTGTTGGTAGTGCTTTCTCCAGATATTTGGCTAATCCCCACTATGAATGGAATTCAAGTTCCGGCCAGTGGAGTATCACGACCCAATATCCGTTGTACAATTTGAAACCTGAACGTACCAATTCTTGGGAAATCGGTTTGAACATGCGTTTCCTCAAGAACTTTGAATTGGACGTGACATATTACAATGCCAAGACTATGAACCAGACATTCAACCCGCAGTTGCCTGTCAGCGGTTGGTCGGCTATGTATATCCAGACTGGTGCCGTACGTAACTCCGGTATTGAGTTGTCGCTGAATTACAAGAATACCTGGAAAGATTTTACATGGGATACCGGTATAACCTTCTCCAGTAACAAGAATAAAATCCTGACTTTGGCAGACAATGCCATCAATCCCGTTACCGGTGAGCTGTTCTCTTTGAGCACGTTGAATATGGGTGGCTTAGGTGATGCCCGCTTCTTGCTGAAAGAAGGTGGGAGCATGGGTGACCTTTACTCACTGCGAGATATGAAACGTGATGCCAATGGACAGATTTTTGTGGACCAAAATGGAACGGTTGCTACGGAAGCCATAACGGACCCGGATAAATACATCAAGTTGGGAAGCGTACTTCCTAAAGGTAATTTGGCTTGGCGTAATAACTTCATTTGGAAGAATTTCACAGCAGGTTTCTTGATTTCAGCCCGTTTGGGTGGTGTGGTTTACTCACGTACACAAGCTATGTTGGACTATTACGGTGTGTCCGAGGCTTCTGCCGATGCACGTGATTTAGGTTACGTGTTGGTGAATGGTAGAGATAAGGTAAACCCCGAAACATGGTACGGTGTAGTAGGTAGCGGCACGTCTGTTCCCCAATACTACACTTATTCTGCTACCAATGTTCGTCTGCAGGAAGTATCTTTGGGTTACACCATCCCCAGAAAGTTGTTGAATGATGTGTGCGATATCAAGGTTTCGTTGGTAGGCCGCAACTTGTGGATGATTTACAGCAAGGCTCCTTTCGATCCCGAAAGTGTAGCTTCTACCGATAACTTTTATCAGGGAATAGACTATTTCATGATGCCGGCTTTGCGTAACATCGGCTTTAGCTTGAGCTTTAAATTTTAATACCAAACGATATGAAAAAGAAAAATATTATAAATAAATTGATTGTTGCTCCGTTGGTTATGGGCTTTATGTCCTGTACCGGCAATTATATGGATATCAACTCCAATCCTTATCAACCGGGTGATTTGACTCCGGATGATTATGCACTGGGTTCTGCCATGAGTAACTTGGCAAGTACGGTTATCTCATCAGATGTCAATACGGCACAGTTTACTGATTGTTTGTTGGGTGGACCGTTGGGAGGTTATTTTGCCGATTCAAATGCCGGCTGGTCCAATACAATATCCAATTTTAATGCTACAAATGACTGGACGCGTGTGTTCTTGATAAGTGACCGTATCATTTCAACACTTTACGGTAACTTGAGCACAGTGAAACAAGTATCGGAGAATACCAATAATCCGGTTCCTTATGCCATTGCTCAAATCATAAAGGTTGCTGCCATGAGTCGCGTGACTGATGCGTATGGTCCTATTCCTTATTCTAAAATCGGTCAGGATGGCAAGATTACCATTCCTTATGATACGCAGGAAGAAGTATATAACGCATTCTTCAAGGAACTGGACGAATCCATCGAGGTGCTGACTGAAAACAGAAATGCGGCGTTGGTTGCTTCTGCAGATTTCGTGTACAGTGGTAATGTACAGAAGTGGGTGAAGTTTGCCAATTCATTGAAACTGCGTTTGGCTATCCGTATTGCCAATGTAAGCCCTGCTAAGGCTAAAGAAATGGCTGAAAGTGCAGTGAATCACGAGTTGGGTCTGATTGAAACAAATGCAGACAATGCTACATGGAAGTATTTCGGTACAATTAGCAATCCGTTGTTTGTGGCAGTACGTTACAATGAAGAAGCTTCAGGTGGTGATACCCATCCTGCTGCCGACATCATCTGCTACATGAACGGTTACAACGACAATCGTCGTGCCAGCTATTTTGAGGAATCAAAATGGCCTGGAGAGACTTATGTAGGATTACGTCGCGGTATCAACCTCAGTAAGATGAAGGAGTATTTCATCAATTATTCACGTGTGAAGATTTCCTCTTCTGATCCCGTGCTTTGGATGAATGCGGCAGAAGTTGCTTTTTTGCGTGCTGAAGCCACTGCAATCTATGGTTTCAACATGAAAGGAACCGCTGCTGATTTTTATGAACAAGGTGTCCGTCTCTCTTTCGAACAGTGGGGAGCTACCGGTGTAGACAGCTATCTGGCTGATGAAAGCAGTGTACCTGCTCTTTACAAAGATCCCGCCGGTCTTAATACTTATGAAAAGAACCTTTCAGCCATTACTGTCAAGTGGAATGAAGGGGCATCCAAGGAAGAAAAACAGGAACGTATCATTACCCAGAAGTGGATTGCGAATTGGCCGTTAGGTAACGAAGCTTGGGCTGACTATCGCCGTACAGGCTATCCCAAACTGTTGCCTGCAACCAGTGAAGGTAACTTGAGTGGTGGAATTGTTGATAGCGAGAAAGGTGCACGCCGTATGCCTTATCCTTCTGAAGAATATACAAGTAATACTGAAAACGTGCAAGAGGCAGTAAACAGCTATCTGGGTGGACCGGACAACATGGCTACTGACGTATGGTGGGCACGCAAATAATAACAATAAATGCTGAATAATTATGAAATTATATAAGAAATCATTCAAAGGAATCGCGCTGGCAGCTTTTTCCGTATTGGCATTGTCTGCCTGCTCCGACTGGACGGATTCAGAGAGTATTAAACTGAAAGAACCCGGAATCGACGAACAGTCTCCCGAACTGTATGCCAAGTATCTGAAGAACTTGCAGGAATACAAGAATTCTGACCATAAGATTGTATACGGCTGGTTTGATAATAGTGAGAAAGTTCCTTTCAGCCGCGGGCAGCACATGTCGGATGTTCCCGACAGCCTGGACGTAATTATCGCAACTACTCCCGATTTGGCGGAATTCGAATTGGAAGATATTGCAAATGTACATGAGAAGGGAACGAAAGTATTCTATTCCATCAGCTATGACAATATCTTGAAGGAACATACCGACAAGGTGAAAGAAGGAACAGAAACATCTGCATTCTCGGCTTATCTGTCGGCTGAGCTGAACAGACTGATAGCTCTTGAAGCACCTTTCGACGGTATTGTAGCCGAGTATCGTGGTAGCAATCCTATCTACATGTCCGAAGCCGACAAGGCTGAAGCAAAGGCAAATCAGGATACTTTCTTCGGTGTGATATCCAACTGGAAGAGTGCCAATTCAGGTAAGCAACTGGTGTTCCAGGGGTATCCTGCCAACCTGATAGGCCAGTCTGTGCTCTCTTCTTGTGACCATATCATCTTGATTACAAATGATGTCACGGATGTTGCCCAACTGGGGATAGAAGCGCTTCAGGCCTTGATGGCAGACGGTGTTCCGGCTGACCGCTTCATTGTATCGGCATCTACCGTCTCTCTGGATACAACAGATAAGACTACCGGATATTACAATGCTTTGAGAGCTCTGTCGGAAGCTGCTTATTGGGTGACAGAACCGTCTGCAGAGTTTACAAAAGCTGGTCTGGCTATTGAGAACATGCAGAATGATTATTACAATGCTACCAATACCTATCAATACGTGAGAGAAGCTATCAATATTATGAATCCTGCTCCTAAAAAATAAAAGAATATCATGAAACTGAAAAGTATATATTTAGTATCGATGGCATTATTGGCAGGTGTATTTGCTGCTTGTAATGATAATGACGTTGAGAATTTCGATAATCAGGTGTATATCAACGGCTCGGCGATGACCAGTACTGTGTTGTTGAAAAACACTGTTTCCGATACGGAAGGTTCATTCCGGATTTCAATGGCCCGTCCTGAATCGCAGGATATAACTATTGCCTTGAAGGCGGACCCTTCACTGGTAGCTACTTATAACGCTACCTATTATGACACAGCCGAGGCTCTGCCGGAAAACTATTATACGGTAGAAACTCCGCAGGCTACCATTTTGGCCGGTGCTGTCATTTCAGACGACATCACTGTCAGCTTCAAGAACTTGACGGAACTGGACCGTGAGAAGGTATATGTATTGCCGGTTACGGTAGACCAGGCAAGCATCGGAGTCTTGAAGAGCTCCGGTACCATGTACTACGTGCTGAAGGGTGCCGCATTGATTAATACGGTTCCTGATATTACCAAGAATCTGGTTTACGTAACTTGGACCAATCCAGATGTAGCCAATAATATGAATAAGCTGACGGCAGAAGCGTTGATTCGTGTAAGCAAGTTTGACAAGATGCTGACTTCCATTATGGGTATCGAAGGTAAGTTCCTGCTCCGCATCGGTGATGCCGGAATTCCTCAAAACCAGTTGCAGGTGGCTACAAGTAGCGGCAATGTGACCGATGAGAGTCTGGTTATTCCGACAAACGAATGGACACATATCGCTGTGACCTACGATGCGGATGCAAAAACAGTTATAATCTACATCAATGGTAAGAATATGCTGGAGACTACTTTGGACTGCGGAGTCGTGAACTGGGGCCAGACCATGACCGATGAAGGTAACGGATTCTGGATTGGCCATTCATACAATCGTGACCGTTGGTTGGAAGGTAATATCTCAGAGGTGCGTATCTGGAACAAGGTGTTGACATCAGCAGAAATCAATGCAAAGGACCACTTCTACCAGGTAGAGCCGGATGCTGACGGACTGGTTTCTTACTGGAAGTTCGATGAGGGCGCCGGTACTGCCATTCACGATTATAGCGGAAATGAGAACAATGCTACTGCAGTGGAATCATTGACTTGGACTGCTGTGGAACTGCCCGCTAAATAATTTAGTTATACCTTAATTCAAATAAAAAGATATTGATTATGAAATATATGAATCATGTAAAATCAGGCTTGCTGGCAATGGCTTTTGCATGTGCAGGAATATGCTTCACCGGTTGTGAAGATGATGTTGTCATCAACACCGGCAACAGTGACAAGCTGGATACTGTGGATGGCGTGTATGGCTATGTAAAGTCTGCCGCCGGTGCACGTGAACTTACTCCGATTTCTGTTTTTGGCGACAAGGTTGCTACCGGACATCTCTATTTTGAACTGAGCAAAGCTGCAGAGCAGGATGTTACGGTGACCTTCAAAGTGGACGAAGACGTTTTGGAGGCTTACAATAAGAAGAATGGAACAAGCTATAAAATGTATCCCGCCGATAAGCTGAGCCTGGCGAACGGTGGAACTGCCACTATCAAGGCGGGCGAACAGAAGTCGGCTTCTGTGGAACTGAATATCAATGCCGGAGGCACAATCGGACAGACTTATGCTGTTGCCGTTTCTGCATCTGCCAATAACGGTGTGGAAGTTTCTACAAACAATCAGGAATATATTTACTTGGTAAAGCCTTTGGCTGCTATTCCTGAGAGTATCAGTAAGGGTGATATACTTACACATTGCTTTGTGGAAGTAAATGACGAGAACATCTTGAATATGGGTGAATATACCATGAAGAGCGACGGAAAGCCTTTCTTTGATGTAGTCAGCATTTTTGCTGCCAACATCAATGTGGATAGCAAGACCGGTCGCGTACATGTTTTCTGCAATGACCAGGTTTCCTTCTTGCTGAGAAATGCGGATAAGTTCATCCGTCCTTTGCAGGCTAAGGGCATTAAGGTGGTGATGACTATTCTTGGCAACCATGACGAGGCTGGTATGGGTAACCTTTCGGAAGCTGCTGCCAAAGACTTTGCCAAGGAACTGAAAGCCTACTTGGATATTTATGGTTTGGATGGCATCGACTTTGATGATGAGTACACCAACTACAACAACTCCAATCCCGGTCCCGGCTTCGAAACACGCTCACGTGCCAACTTCGCGCGTTTGGTTTATGAGTGCCGCCAGGTATTTGGCAACAAGCTGATCGGTGTGTATGAATATGGTTCGCTCGACTCTCCAGACGGTGAGGTAGAGGGTATGAAGGTAGGTGACATTGTGGACTATATGACCTACGGTTACTACCAGAATCAGAATCCCGAGGGAGCCTTTGGCCGTGAAGAGTCTCATTTTGAGAACCTGCCCAAATCCAAGTATGCTCCGCTGCCTTGGAAGATTAATGATGAGTTGAACGGAGGTTGGAGTGGATTTGACAAGAGCAAATTCCAGAAAGTGAAAGATGAAGGTTATGGCATTCAGATGTTCTACAATCCCAAACCGCTGGTGTATCAGTATTATACGTTGCTTTCGGAAATAAGTAAAGTACTTTTTGATGATGAAGTGGAGTGGAGCGGCAAGTACTGGAGCCGTATCGGTGAAGCTTATCAGGGCAAAATGTTGGGTTATGAAGATTTGGTCGGCGAGTGGAAAGTAACTTCCAGTAACTCTCTCTTTACCTATGTGGATGAAGAAGGCAATCCTCGCTGGTGGGATTGGAAAGGCAGTCAGGAGTTTGAGAAGAATGTAATTATAGAGAAGGATGAAGAAGGTACCGGATATGTGGTTTACAACTGGGGTACTTTCCCCGAAATCACCGGTAAGTATCCGATGCATTGCGATTACTATAACGGTGCACTGCTCATCTATCCGCAAACCATTCATGAGGGCGATGCTGAAGACCCTGCTACCTACAAGATGCATTTCGGTACTTACAGCAAGAATTTCCAGTGGAAAGCATATCCTAACTATGATGATTACTATATGGATGGTGCTATTGCTCCTAACGGTGATATGCATATCTATGGCTTGGGCAACAGATGGGCTATCAATCCCTATAAGTATGTAGGCGGTGAGATTGAGACCGACATCTTCCCCGATGTTCCTTACTTCGTGAGTGAGAACTATACGATGAAGAAGGTACGCTGATGCCGTGTTTTCCGTAAACTGAGGTTTCGGAAAACGGATGCTTGAACCTTTTCATACATGAAACAAAGGAGGGCTTTGCTCAAAGTAATAGGGCGGCCCTCCTCAAGCATTCTCATATAACAAGATTCTATTATGAAGCTATACACCTACTTATACAATAAACAATATGAAGAAAAACATGAAATCTAGTTCCATACTGTTGGGCGGACTTTTTCTGCTGGGGGCGGTTTGCAGCTGTACCCAGACGGCACCGGACTATGCGTCTTACGTCAATCCGTTCATCGGTACGGGTGGACATGGGCATACCTATCCCGGAGCGGTAGTTCCCAACGGGATGATTCAGCCCAGCCCCGACACGCGTATCTACGAGTGGGATGCCTGCTCCGGATATTACTATGCAGATACTACTATCAACGGATTTTCACATACCCACGTCAGCGGTACGGGTTGTGCCGATTACGGGGATGTGCTGCTGATGCCCACTGTAGGTCGGCAGGATTACCACTCCATGGGCTCGAAGAGCCAGCAGATGGCGTACGCCTCTGCCTTTTCCCACGAGAATGAAACAGCCGAACCGGGATATTATTCCGTATTTTTGGACCGCTACGGGGTGAAAGCCGAACTGACCTCTACCAAACGTGCGGCGATTCATCGCTATACCTTCCCGAAAGCGGAAGATGCAGGCTTTATCCTCGACCTGGATTACAGTATCCAGCGCCAGAAGAATGAACAGATGGAGCTGGAAGTAATCAGCGATACTGAAATCCGTGGACGCAAGAAGACTGTATATTGGGCTTTCGACCAGTATATCAACTTCTACGCTAAGTTCTCCAAACCATTTACCTATACGCTGGTCACGGACTCCATGGCATTGGACGAAGGCGGTCCGCTTCTGCCTACAGCTAAAGCTTTACTGCAATTCCAGACGGAGCCCAATGAAGAGGTATTGGTAAAGGTAGGTGTGTCTGCCGTGGATATGGACGGTGCCCGCAAGAATGTGGAAGCCGAAATCTCCGGATGGGATTTTGACGGTGTGCGCCGTGCTGCCCGCCAGCAGTGGAACACTTATCTTTCCAAGATTGACATCGATACGAAGGACAACGACCAGCGTACCATGTTCTACACGGCACTTTACCACACGGGTATGCAGCCCAACTTGTTTACCGATGCTGACGGACGTTACTTTGGTATGGACTTGAAGCCCCATCAAGGCAGGGTGGACGAGCCTATCTACACCATTTTCTCTTTATGGGACACTTTCCGTGCCTATCATCCGCTGATGACGATTATTGATCCTGAACTGAACGAGGCTTTCATCCGTTCGCTCATCCAGAAGTCCCGCGAGGGCGGCGTCCTGCCTATGTGGGAACTGGCCGGAAACTATACGGGTACCATGATTGGTTATCATGCAGCCTCCCTCATAGCGGATTCTTATGTAAAGGGATACCGTAACTTCGACGTGCAGGAGGCTTACAAGGCTTGCCTCCGTACGGCAGAATACGATACGACGGGTATTATCACCCATCCTTTGGTTGTGCCGCATCTGATGCCGCAGGCCAAGTACTGGAAGAACAAGATTGGCTACGTGCCTTGCGATAAAGACAATGAATCTGTGGCTAAAGCTTTGGAATATGCTTACGATGACTGGTGTATCTCCGTACTGGCAGGTGCCTTGGACGACGAAGCCAACCGCGATAAGTATGCGGCCTTTGCCGAGGGATATAAAGTTTATTTCGATCCGAGTACCCGCTTCATGCGCGGACTGGACAGTGAGGGCAACTGGCGTACGCCTTTCAACCCCCGCGCTTCCAATCACCGTAATGATGACTATTGCGAAGGTACGGCATGGCAGTGGACTTGGTTCGTTCCCCACGATGTGGACGGACTGGTGGAACTGATGGGAGGACGCGACGCCTTCATCGGCAAGTTGGATTCTCTGTTCACGGCCGATTCCAAGCTGGAAGGTGAATCGACCTCGGTGGATATTTCCGGTCTGATAGGCCAGTATGCCCACGGCAATGAGCCAAGCCATCACATTGCCCATCTCTACAATTACGTAGGCCAGCCCTGGCGTACGCAGGAGATTGTGGATGAGGTGCTGCATACGCTTTACTTCAACAACCCCGACGGACTTTCGGGCAATGAAGACTGCGGACAGATGTCTGCATGGTACATTCTGAATGCGATGGGCTTCTATCAGGTATGCCCCGGCAAGCCGGTATATTCCATCGGACGCCCGCTGTTCAACGAGGCGACCGTTCATCTGAAAGATGGCAAGTCGTTCAAGGTGATAGCCCATAATAATAGCCGCGACAACAAGTATGTGCAGAGCATTGTGCTGACGGCGGATAATCATGTCCATCGCGCGGCGCGACTCCTCCGGCGTGACGTCCTGGTCCATCATCTGCTCACCGCGGCCGGAATAGACGAGGTGGTAGAAGCAGACGCGGTTGATGTTCTCCGCCTCGATGAAGTCGAAGATGCGGTCGAGTTCCTGGATATTGTGGTGGTTGATCGTGAAGCGCAGGCCGACGCGCTGGCCGACGGCCACGCAGTTCTTGATGCCCTGCATGGCCTTCTCGTAGGCGCCGTCGACACCGCGGAACTTGTCGTTGACATCCTTGAGTCCGTCGAGCGAGATGCCGACGTAGCCGACGCCGATATCCTTGATGCGCTGGGCGACCTCGCGCGTGATCAGCGTGCCGTTCGTCGAGAGCGTCGGGCGCACGCCTTTCTCCTGCGCGTAAGCCGCGAGCTCGAAGAAATCCGGGCGGATCAGCGGCTCGCCGCCCGAGAACAGCAGCACCGGCACGTGGAAGTCCGCGAGATCATCGATGAACTTCTTGGCCTCTTCCGTCGTCAGCTCATCCTTGTATTTCTTGGCATCCGACTGCATGTAGCAGTGCATGCACTTGAGGTTGCAGGTCTTCGTCGAGTTCCAGACGACGACAGGGCCGACGCCCTCCGCCGCGCCATTGCGCATCGTGTGTGCATTCTTCGTGTAGCGCAGGCGGTCACCGAAGTAGTCCCGTGCGAATAAGAGTTTCGTTACACTGATCATAAAACTTCTCCTAAAATCCGATAAACAACATCATCTCACCATGCGGCATATCGTCACTGCTTGCGTATCCCCGCGAGCAGCAGGCGCGTCTTGAGTGCCACATTCTCCTGAAAACCAATGGAGAGCTTGCTGAACGCCGCCGCCTGATAGATCGAGTGGAACATCTCGGCGATGAGCTCTGCCGAGACATCGTCGCGAATCTCCCCGGCGAGCTGCCCCTCGCGCAGGATATCCTCGAAGATCGGCTTGAACCTCGGCGTCACCATGCCCTTGGGCATCTTGGCCTGCGGCTTTGCCGAATGCTCCGCCGCGGCGAGGAACAGCGGCAGCAGGAAGCGGTTCTCGTCGAGGAAGCGCGCCGTGATGCGGCTGCCCGCCTCTAGGAGTTCATACGAGGGCCGCCTGGCCGCGCGCATGCCCGTGAGCGCCTCATCGACTTCATCCACGAGGCGCCCGAGCAGGCACATGAGAATCTCTTCCTTCGACTCAAAGTAGTTGTAGAAGGTGCCGATGCCCAGGTCTGCGGCGTTCATGATATCGGCCACAGAAGTCTCCTTGAAGCCCTTGCGCGAGAACTCGCGGACGGCGGCATCCAAGATTGCCTTGCGCGACAGCAGTTTCTTCCGCTCTCTGCGCCCCATTTTCTCTTCCATGTCCATCGCTCCAGTCCATAAGAATCCATTTCCTTTATCATTGACTCTTCTATTATAAAGGAAAACGCGCACTTTATAAAGAGAAAAATGAATAGAATTCATCTTTTTATATCCAGCCTCCCCTTCTCCAAGAATTTCGCCATGTTTCGCTATGACGGATTTTTTTTCGAAAAAAGTGTTGACACAGACAGCAAAGGGTGCTATTATAATATGCGTTGACAGCGATAAACGCCAACAAGAACATGACTCAGTAGCTCAGCTGGATTAGAGTATTTGACTACGAATCAAAGGGTCGGGGGTTCGAGTCCCTCCTGGGTCACCATTTGAAATCAGAAGCACTTGCTACGGCAAGTGCTTTTTTCGTATATCTGTACTATAATAAGAACATCATCGACAGAAAGGAACGATCACATGCTCTACATCATCACGAAACTCGTCACGGAAGGCCAGCAGAAGGCCTTCTCCATCATCGGTGCTTCCGAGGACAAGAAGCGTGCCGCTGCCATCGCCGCAGACGTCTACAAGGACTACAACAAGAACGCTTCCTTCCAGAACATCGAGATGATCACGGAGTGGCTGGCCACGCGCCAGAACTACTCCTTCCGCAAGGACAAGGACCACCGCCTGCAGCTTGCCATCACGGCGCTCGAAGGCGAAGTGCAGCCGGAGGAAAAGCAGCTCGTCTTCAGCGCCGCTGCCGAGGAAGAAGAGCTCATGCGCCGTGTGAGCCAGGCGCTCTTCGAGGGCAAGCACACGGCAGAGCGCGGACAGAATGGCCAGACGCACTCCTGCCCGCTCGAGTCGTGAAATCATGCGCACATAAAAAAATCCGCTCTGCCGTGAGTCTTTGGTCTCAGGGGCCAGAGAGGCATACGTGTTGATGGCACTGCCAAAATGGT
>OGYK01000941.1_pt1 | contig 22705 bp, 19 predicted proteins | sample 1576501 | NCBI WGS metagenome assembly OGYK01 (sample SAMEA3541530, study PRJEB24748) | human gut metagenome | biome: human gut; feature: human-associated habitat; material: faeces | place: China | collected 2012
TAAAATCTGCTGTGCCCGCCGCGCGGCAAAAGGAGAGGAAAGAACATGAAAACAGCGCAGGAATATCAGAAAAGACTGCAGCGCCATTTGGATGAGCTCAAATGGCTGTACTGCGAATTATATCCGGGAAGAGAGGATATGTTTACCCAGTTATGTGAACAGATGGAAGCATGGTATCAGGACCGCCCGGAATCAGAAAAGAAGCTGGACCGGGAGCGGGAACAGGAGCCTGCATGGTACAGCCGCCAGGATATGCTTGGTATGATGCTGTATATCGATGCTTTTGCCGGCAATTTGAAGGGTGTGAAGAAAAAGCTGCCTTACCTGGAAGCATGCAACGTAAACTACCTGCATCTGATGCCGTTTCTGGATACCCCGAAGGGAAAAAGTGATGGAGGCTATGCGGTAGCAGATTACCGGAAGGTGCAGCCGACTCTGGGTACGATGGAGGAGTTGGCTTCTCTGTGCAGCGCCTGCCATGAGAAAAAGATGAGCGTATGCATGGACTTTGTAATGAATCACACATCTGAAGACCATGAGTGGGCAAAGCGCGCACTGGCAGGAGAAAAGGAATATCAGGATCGGTATTTTTTCTATGATACACCGGACATTCCGCAGGAGTTTGAAAAAACCGTGCCCCAGGTATTTCCGACAACGGCGCCCGGTAATTTTACCTGGCGGGAGGAGTGCCAAAAATATGTTATGACGTCCTTTTATCCCTATCAGTGGGACTTAAACTATTCCAACCCGGTCGTTTTTAACGAGATGGTCTATAATATGCTGTATCTGGTGAATCAGGGAATTGATATCGCCAGGATCGATGCGGTTCCTTATATCTGGAAGCAGCTGGGAACAGACTGCAGAAATCTGCCGCAGGTACACACCATTGTGCGCATGATCCGTATGATCACGGAAATCGTTTGCCCTGGCGTTGTGCTGCTGGGTGAGGTTGTTATGGAGCCTGCCAAGGTTGTCCCCTATTTCGGAACACTCGAAAAACCGGAATGCCATATGCTGTATAACGTAACGACGATGGCATCAACCTGGCATACCGTTGCAACAAAAGAGGTTGCGCTGTTAAAACAGCAGATGGACGTGGTAAACAGCCTGCCGAAGGAATATGTGTTCCTGAATTATCTGCGTTGTCACGACGATATCGGCTGGGGATTGGACTATGATTTCTTAAAACCCTCCGGTATTCAGGAGATTCCGCATAAGAAGTATCTGAATGAATATTTCCGGGGCATGGCAGCAGGCAGCGATGCGCGGGGAGAGCTGTATAATGATGATCCTGTATTGCAGGATGCGAGACTTTGCGGAACGACGGCATCCCTGTGCGGTCTGGAGGCTTCGCTGCAGGCAAAGGACCCGGCGAGAATTGAGCGTGCCATTCAGAAAATCCTGATGCTCAACGCCTATCTGTTTATTCAGTCCGGCATTCCGGTTATCTACAGCGGAGATGAGATTGGTCAGCTCAATGATTATTCCTATAAGGATGATCCGGATGCAGACCGTGCGGCGGATTCCCGTTATGTACACAGAGGACATTTCCGTTGGGAGCTGGAAAAGAAAAGAGCAGAAAAGGGCACTGTCCAGAACCGTATTTTTGAGGGCATGCAGAAGATGGAAAAAACCCGCTTTGCATGTGGTCCGTTTTCAGGAAAGGCTGCTGTATGGACCTATGATACCTATAACAGCCATGTGCTGTGCATCTGCAGACAGCTGAAAAACGAGATGGTAGTCGGCGTGTTCAACTTTTCGGATGAGCCTCAGACGGCATGGATCGACATGGGAGAAATGCCGTTTCAGGATCTGCTGAGAAAAGGAGAATGTGTTCTGCGCAATATCATTCTGCCGGGCAATGGCTACGGCTGGTATTATAAAACCTGGGAGGAGTAAAGCAGTTTGGGTGCTTCGCGGCTCCAGCTATTGCAGGGGCCGCGAAGGCTGAGAAGAGTACGGAAAATGACTTGTATCTTTCCTGAAAAATGTGATATAATCATACAGTTACAAAAAGTAGTTTTTAAAACCATGTGTTGTGTGAGGGGCTTATGCAGAAAAAGGTACAGATCATCAGTGACGGTTCTCAGGATTTATCGCCGGAGTTATCCAAAGAAAAGGATATTGAGGTTGTTCCCTTTTATGTTTCGTTTGACGGGGAAAATTACTATAAAGAAATAGAAGAGATCACAGTGCGTGATTTTTATCAGCAGATGGTGGATCATCCGGGGATATTCCCGAAGACATCCATGCCGTCTGTACAGGATTTTTATGAGGTGTTTGAAAAATCTGTAAAAGAAAATATTCCGGTGATCTGCATTTGCATCACGGCGAAGTTCAGCGGCTCTTTGCAGTCGGCAACTACAGCAAAGGATATGATCCTGGAAGAGTATCCGGAGGCAAAGATTGCGGTCATTGATTCGACATTTGATACGGTGCTGCAGGGACTGTTTGTGCTGGAAGCGTGCAGACTGCGGGATCTCGGACTGGAATATGAGCAGATTACAGAAGCTCTGCTTTCCATCCGGGAGAGCGGCAGGATCTTTTTTACGATCGGCAGCATCGATTACTTAAAGCATGGCGGACGCATTGGAAAGCTTGCAGGAATTGCGGCCAGTGCGTTGAAAATCAAACCTATCATCACACTGAAGGAGGGAGAAATTTTCAATTCCGGCATTACCAGAAGCCGTCAGAAATCGATGCAGAAGGTTGTGGAGATGACGGAAAAATACCTGGATGAGGTACAGGCAAAGCCGGGAGAATACAGCTTTTGTATCGGCTATGGCTATGACTATGAAGAGGCGGTCGGCTTCCGGGAGATGTTGAAGGACCTGATCCGGGAACGGCTTGGAATTGAAGAAATCGGAATTTATCAGATCGGTGCGACAATTGGAGTGCATACCGGACCGTATCCCATCGGGATTGGAATTGTCCGGCATGCAGAAGTGTAGCTCAGGATTTTGAACGTGCGTGACAGGAACAGGAGGGGCAATCCTCCTGTTCTTTTTTTGTCGTACTGTAGCTGTCGGTCATCGTACATGCCGGCGTAAGCCCTTCGTCCTGCATCAGGGCGCTGCCCCAACGATACATCGCTTCGAGAATCGGGAAAAGGCTTTCACCGAGCGCTGTCAGCGAGTAATCGACGCGGGGCGGAACGACAGGATAAACTGTGCGGGAAATCAGACCGTCTTCTTCCAGTTCACGGAGCTGCTGGGTCAGCATTTTAGGCGTCGCTTCGGGTACGAGACGGTGCAGCTGGTTGAAGCGCAGCGTCTGACCGGTCAGGTGCCAGAGCAGCAGCGCTTTATATTTGCCGCCGATTAAGCGGATTGTAGCGGAAACGGGGCAATTTTTATTGACCGAGGGATTTTCTTTTGAAGCCATAGCGATTTCTCCATTCTTATTCATGATAATAGAGTGCTCGCAGAGCGTGCATTCTATTGTTGTGAGGTGAACACTATCCTTTTGGGTAGTATATTACAAAATAGTGCATTCTTTATTTTTCTATCCTAATTGTTATAATGGTAGCAGAGGATAGAAAAAAAGACAAGATGAGTTCTTTAAGGGCAGCCTTTAAAAGCTGTAAAGCAGGAAAGACTATACAGGACGGCTGCGGAATGGAGATATATGAAAAAAGAAACCTATGATATTACCGGCATGTCATGTGCGGCATGCTCAGCGCGAATTGAAAAAGGAATTTCCGGAATGGAGGGCATGCAGCAATGCAGCGTCAATCTGCTGAAAAACAGCATGACGGTTTCCTATGATGAAGCCGAACTGGATTCCGGGAAAATTATTCATCAGGTAGAAGACATCGGCTATGGCGCTTCGCTTCACCAGACACAGGGCAGCAAAACGACAGGAGCATCAGGCAGAGGAAAAAACGGTGCAACAGATGCGGCTGCGGCGGCAGCAAAGCAGATGAAGCAGAGACTGATCGTTTCGTTAGTCTTTACGATCCCGCTGTTTTACATTTCGATGGGACATATGGCTGGCTGGCCGCTGCCGTCGTGGCTGCTGGGAGCAAGAAATCATATGATTTTTGCATTTACCCAGTTTTTGCTGGTGCTGCCGGTTTTGATTGCAGGCGGACATTATTTTAAAAACGGATTGAAAAATCTGTGGCATCGCTCTCCGAATATGGATTCGCTGATCGCATTGGGCTCCGGCGCGGCGTTTGTGTATGGCATCTATGCGATTTACAAAATCGCCTGGGGCTTTTCCATCGAAGATATGGATATGGTCGAGACCTTTGGCATGAATTTGTATTTTGAATCCTCGGCGATGATCCTGACACTGATCACTCTGGGAAAATTCATGGAGGCCCGGGCAAAATCCAAGACGTCCGAGGCGATCACGAAGCTGATGGATCTGGCACCGAAGACCGCGAAGGTATTAAGGAATGGACAGGAAGAAGAAATTTCCGTAGATGATGTACAGAATGGAGATATTCTGGTTGTCCGGGATGGTGATACGGTTCCGGTGGATGGAAAAATTACAGAAGGCTTTGCTTCTGTGGATGAATCTGCGATCACCGGCGAAAGCCTTCCGGTGGACAAGCAGACCGGAGATCCTGTGACCGGAGGTACGATCAACCGAACCGGATATTTTCAGATGGAAGCAACTGCGGTTGGAGAACATACGACACTGTCAAAGATTATTCAGCTGGTAGATGATGCGACATCCTCCAAAGCGCCGATTGCAAAGCTGGCGGACAGAGTCAGCAGTGTGTTTGTGCCGGTTGTCATTACAATAGCGCTGTTGGCGGCAATCCTCTGGCTGCTTGCCGGTCAGAGCTTTGAGTTTGCACTTTCTGTTGCGATTTCTGTGCTGGTAATTTCCTGCCCGTGTGCCCTCGGACTGGCAACGCCTACGGCGATCATGGTGGGAACCGGACGGGGTGCGGCGAAGGGTATTTTGATCAAATCTGCGGAAGCGTTAGAGATTACACATAGCATCGATACGGTTGTTCTGGATAAAACCGGCACGGTAACCCAGGGCAAGCCGGTTGTGACAGACGTGATCACGCTGGAAGCAGACGGAAAAACAGCGGGTGAAAACACGCAGGCGTATACAGAGCTTTTGCAGCTGGCCTTTTCTCTGGAAAAAATGTCCAGCCATCCGCTTGCAGAGGCGATTGTCAAAAAAGCGGAAGCATGCTCAGCAGCGTTCCAGGAGGTTTCGGATTATGAGATGATCCCGGGACAGGGCATTGCGGGAACCATCGATAAGGTAAGATGTCTTGCGGGAAACCGAAAGCTGATGGAAACCAACCGGATCGACATTTCCGTAGCGGCAGGATTGCAGGAAAAACTGGCGGATGAAGGCAAGACGCCGTTGTATTTTGCACAGGGAGGAAAGCTCCTGGGCGTAATCGCTGCTGCGGACGTTGTAAAACCCACCAGCAGGGAAGCAATTGCCAGACTGCAGGAGATGGGAATGGACGTCATTATGCTGACCGGCGACAATGCAAGAACGGCAGAGGCAATCAAAAAACAGGTTGGCATCAAGACGGTTATTGCGGACGTGCTTCCGCAGGATAAAGAGGAAAAAGTTCGTCGGCTGCAGGAGCAGGGACACAAGGTTGCGATGGTGGGAGACGGTATCAACGACGCGCCGGCACTGGCGAGAGCTGATGTCGGAATTGCGATCGGCGCAGGAACAGATGTGGCGATCGAATCAGCGGATATCGTACTGATGAAGAGCGATCTGATGGACGCAGCATCTGCGGTAAGCTTAAGCCGTGCGGTGATGCGCAACATCAAGCAGAACCTGTTCTGGGCATTTTTCTACAATGCGATCGGCATTCCGGTGGCAGCAGGCGTGCTGTATCCGGCATTCCATATTTTATTAAACCCGATGATCGGTGCGGCGGCGATGAGCTTCTCTTCTGTATCCGTCGTATCGAATGCGCTCCGCCTCCGGTTCTTTACGCCGAAGTGGAAGCATAAGAGCGGTACTGCAGATTTGCAGACAACCGAAAATGGCGGTATGATGGAGCAAAGCACGGCAGCCGCGGAAATTGCGGATAGAATAGCCCAAAATGATGAATCAAAAGGAGAGACTACCATGAAAAAAACAATCAAAATCGAAGGCATGATGTGTCAGCACTGCGTAAAGGCAGCAACAAAAGCGCTGGAGGGCGTAGCGGGCGTGACCGCTGTAACCGTAAGCCTGGAGGATAAGCAGGCAGTTGTAGAAGGCACAGCAACCGATGAAGCGTTGACTGCAGCAATCGTAGATGCCGGCTACGAAGTGAAGGGGATAGAATAAAATCTTGACAGCTCCTTTCCTGATTCTGTATAATGGGTAAAGTAAACATGTCAAAAGCGGATTGCTTGAAATAAAGCAGAGAAAACGGCTTTGTATAAAGTTCGCTTCGCACAGGATTTATTTCAGATAGGGAAGGAACCGAATTTCATGGATAACGCGGACCCTGACGGGGAAACGAATTTTCTGAATTCCAATCACAATACAAAATGGACAGAGTCTGTGCTCTGTTGGAGAAAGCTATAGGAGGCATAGCCTGTTGGGAGTTCCCAATGGGTTATGTCTCTTTGTCGTAGAAAAAGGAGAGATTTTAAATTCATGGTAAAACTACTTTTGTTACTGATCATTCTGATTCTGGTCAATGCCTTTTTGGCGGCGTCCGAGGTTTCCGTTGTATCGCTGAATAAAAACAGGCTGCGGGAGCTGGCAGAGGACGGCGATCGGAAAGCACAGCGGCTGCTGAAGTTTGCAGAGGAGCCGAATATTTTTCTGTCTACGATCCAGGTCGGGATTACACTGGCAGGATTTCTGGCCAGTGCAGCTGCAGCGGACGGATTTGCAGGCGGATTGATGGCATGGTTGTATGAACGGTTGGGAACCAGCGGCATAAGTCTTTCTGTCTGTCATGTGCTGGCAGTTGTGCTGGTGACCGTCGTGCTTTCCTATTTTGCGCTGCTGTTTGGCGAGCTGGTGCCTCGGCGGATCGCGATGCAGCGGCCTGAAGCTGCAGAAAGAATGACCTGTAGTGTAGTCGGTGTGCTGACGGTGGTACTGCATCCGGCGGTATGGCTGTTGTCGAAGTCTGCAAAGCTGATCTTAAAGCTGCTTCACTTTAAAACGGAATCCGTAGAACGCAGCGTTACGGAGGAAGAGATCCGGCGGCTGGTTGACCTTGGCGGGGAAAAAGGAACGATAGACCACGATGAGCAGGAGTGGATTCAAAACGTGTTCCGGTTTGACGACATTTCGGTGCGGGATGCGATGACGAGAGAAGCAGATATGGTCTGTTTTTCGCTGGATGAGGCGGACGAGGACATTATTTCGACGATCCGGGAAAGCGGTTTATCCAGATATCCGGTTTATGATGAAGATATTAACGATATTATAGGTATTCTGAATGCCAGGGATTATCTCCTGGATCGTAAAAATGACAGCCCGTCAGGGTTAAAGGAGCTTTTGCGAGAGCCTTATTTTGTACCGGATACCATTCATGCAGATGACCTGTTCCGGGATATGCAAAAAGGAAAAATCCATATGGCCATCGTTATCGATGAATACGGACAGACGGCGGGGGTTATTACAATGGAAGATCTTCTGGAGGAGATCGTCGGAAATATTTACGATGAGTTCGATTCCGAGGAGCCGCCGGAAATCGTTCAGCTGGAGGACAATTTGTGGAGGATCTCAGGCGGCGCATATGTTGAGGACATTGCGGAAGCACTGGATCTGGATCTGCCGGAGGATATTGATTATGATACCTTAGGCGGCATGATCTTCAGCTGTTTACGGATCATTCCTGCGGATGGCAGTCAGTTTGATGTGCAGGTCAACGGACTGAATATTCATGTGGAAAAAATGGAGGATCAGAGAGTGGAATCTGCACTGGTCAGCAAGATCCTGCCGGAGAAAGAAGAGGAAGAGTGAGCTGTAACGAACAAAAAAAGCCGGTCGGCACAGAAGAATTTTCTTCCATGCCGACCGGCTTTTTCATGTTATAGGAAATTACTTCGTAATTTTCCTATAACATGCAGGATACTTTTTTAAATAAGCTATTGTCAGCTTCAGTTCTGATATCCCATTGCTTTGTGCGTTCCGTTTCCTTTTTCAGGAGCGGCCTGTGTGTTGTCAGTAGACTGGCTTTCTTCAGAGCTCTGTGCGGAGGAAAGGGTGATGGTCAGCTCCTTTTCTGTATAAATGCCGCCCTCGCCGGGAGACTGTACCGTAATAGAAACCGCTTCTCCGGCTGCGTAGTACTGCAGCTTTTCTTTCAGCTCCTGAATGGTGCTGACGGTCTTGCCATCGAATTTTGTGATGACGTCACCCTTGCGGATGCCGGCCGCTTCTGCACCGCTGCCCGGAGTAACGCTTGCTACATAAACACCTGCGGGGATGCCATAGGCTGCGTTGATGTTGGAATCCACGGTGATGCCTGCGATACCGATGCTGGATTTCTGGCTGTCAGCAACCTTGGTTCTGGTCGTCTCGTTCATCAGCTCTTCGATGATGCTGGATACTCTGGTGATGGGGATTGCATAGCCCATGCCTTCCACCTCTGTGCTGGCAAGCTTTGCAGAGTTGATACCAATAACCTCACCCTTCATATTGACCAGTGCGCCGCCGCTGTTGCCGGGGTTGATGGCCGCATCTGTCTGGATGTAGGTAGGTGTCTCTTTTGTGGTAACAGTGCTGGAAATGAGGGCATTGCTGTCATCGGAATCCGAAGAGGAAAGGGTACGGTCTGTGGCGCTGACAATGCCGGTTGTAACGGACTGACCATAGCCGAGTGCGTTGCCGATGGCAACAACCTGTTCACCGACCTTTAAGGAATCGGAATCGCCCACTGCAGCCACTGCGATCTGGGACATTGTATCATCGGAAATGCTGGAAAGCGGAACGGCGATGACTGCCAGGTCGTTGTCGGAATCTGTACCCTTGATGGTTGCTTCATAAACGGAGTTGTCAATGAAGCTTGCAGAAAGGGTATCCGCGCCTTCCACAACGTGATTATTGGTGACAATCAGCAGCTCCGTATCGTTTTTCCCAATGATAATACCGGAACCAACGCTGGTGCTCTCTACCTCCTGAGCCTGACCGCCGTAGCCGAACATGCTGAAATAGTTCTGTACCTCCTGTACAGATTTATTTGTGATGGATACGATAGAAGGCATAACAGATTCCGCAACGCTGGAGACGTCCAGACTTCCGGAGGATGCTGTGCTGCCTGTGCTGACCGGTGTGGTAGCCTTTAACAGGCCGCTGGAAGAGCTTGTTGTCTGGGAAGAAGCGGAAGCACTTTCCGAGGATGCAGCTGTTGAAGCATTGTTCCGATAGCCTGCCGCGTAGTTGACACCCAGAAAGGTACCGGATGCAACGCCGCCAAACAAAACAGCGCTCAGTGCAATTGCACCGGCTTTTTTGGCAATGCGTGCTGCACTCGTATTTTTTTTGCGGGGACGAGTCGGTGCCTGCTGTTCCGGGGTATTGGTATAATGATAATCCTGCTCTCTGTTGTCGAAGCTCTGGTTTTCATTTTCGTACATAACTGTCACTCCTTTTCTTATTCTGCCGGCGAGTTGCCTGATCGGTATCAGTCTGCCGGGAAAAACGGTTCAGCGCAAAGATTTATGCTGAACCATTGGTCTTTCTCTTTATCTGAGAAACAGTATAAAAAGGATTTGTGAGGAATGTGTTGGAAAAGTGTGAGGATTATGAGGAAAAATTGCGAAGGAATTGTGAAAACAGCTGTTGGCGGCTGGGCGGAGCTTCAGAATACCTTTGTATCCTGAATGGTTCCGGTTTCCCGGAAAATTTCCCATTCGCAGATATTGACCGCATGATCTCCGATGCGTTCGAGGTATTTGGCCAGCATCAGGGCATCGAGGCTCTCTATCGCATCGGAACGATCTTCTTTTATGTGGATAACGATATCATTCTTTACCTTATCAAAAAGCTTGTCGATGATATCATCGGAAGCGATGACATCATTCGCTTTTTTCTGATCCCGGGCGACAAAGGCGCTGACTGCCTCGTGTACCATCTCCCGGGAAGCTGCGATCATTGGCTGCAGATGTCCGGAATAACGTTCCAGCTGCTTGTGATCCATCTGCTGAATCAGCTCTGCGATATCAGAGGCGTGGTCTCCAATGCGTTCGATATCCGTAACGACCTTCAGAATAGAAGAAACCGTGCGCAGATCCTGTGCGATGGGCTGCTGGGTTGTAATGAGCATCAGGCACTGAGCTTCGATGCTGCTCTCCAGGTTGTTGACATTGCGGTCATCGGCCACGATCCGCTCTGCCAGCTGCATATCTTTGTTTTCGATGGAAAAAAATAAATTTTTCAGGGAAGCTTCAACGAGGTTTCCCATTTCCTCCAGGCTTTCGGAAAGCTGTACCAGCTCTTCACTGTATAATTTTCTTGTTGTCATAGATACCTCCATTTAAAATGAAAAATCGCAATGTAATGCCTGTTTCCTATGCTGGGACAGAGAAAAAACGGGTAGGGTCTGTCAGGATCAGCCGAACCGTCCGCTGATATAATCCTCTGTGCGTTTATCCTGCGGATGGGAAAAGATCTGCTTCGTATCGCCGAATTCCACCATTTCTCCTACAAGGAAAAAAGCGAGATCGTCAGAAATACGGGCAGCCTGCTGCATATTGTGAGTGACAATGACAACCGTGTATTTTTCCCGCAGGTCTGCCATCAGGTCCTCGATTTTCATGGTAGAGATCGGATCAAGGGCGGAGGTGGGTTCATCCATCAACAGGATTTCCGGTGAAACAGCAAGGGCACGGGCGATACAGAGACGCTGCTGCTGACCGCCGGAAAGACCGAGGGCAGATTTCTTCAGGCGATCCTTGACTTCATCGAAGATCGCAGCATTTTTCAGACTGGTTTCAACGATTTCGTCCAGCTGAGCCTTGTTTTTGATACCGTGGATCCTGGGGCCGTAAGCGATGTTGTCGTAAATGCTCATGGGAAAAGGATTGGGCTGCTGGAATACCATACCGGCTTTTTTACGCAGCAGAGTGACATCTACGTGGGGATCGTAGATGTCCTCGCCGTCAATTTTGACCTCACCGGTGATCTTTACATTGTCCACGAGATCATTCATACGATTTAAGGTTTTTAAAAAGGTGGATTTACCGCAGCCGGAGGGACCGATAAAGGCGGTGATCGCTCCGGCCTTGATATTCATATTAATGTTTTTAAGGGCGTGATTTTCGCCGTAATACAGATCGAGGTTCTTCGTGCTGATTTTGATATTGCTCATGAATTCTCCATTCTGCAGGCGCTGCTGCGTCTGCGTTATCCTCCGGTTAATCGAGTTTGGAAACATCGAATTTCTTTGCCAGTATTTTGGTCAGAAGGTTGATAAAAAGGACGATGATCAGCAGGACAGCGGCAATTCCGAAGGCTGCGTCATATTGTGCCTTGGACATGCTCAAGTACAGCTGGATCGTAAGGGTTCCGCCGGATTCGAAGATTTTTTTGAAAAATCCTGCAAAGGTCTTGGGCAGAAGATAGCCGCTTCCGGCGGTGAATAAAAGGGCGGCGGATTCTCCGACGATACGTCCGATCGCAAGAATGATACCGGTGATAATGCCGGGCATTGCGGAGGGGAGCAGGATCGTGCGGATCATGTACCATTTGGTTGCGCCGATGCCGAGTGCGCCGCTGCGGTAGGTCGCGGGAACTGTTTTTAAGGCTTCCTGTGTGTTTCGCGTGATCAGGGGAAGAACCATCAGGGTCAGGGTCAGGGCACCGGTTAGGATGGAATAGCCAAGTCCCAGGGTGGTTCCGAAAAATACCATACCAAACAGACCGAAAATGATAGAAGGAATACCGGACAGGATCTCGGTGGTAAATTCAATGAGGGAGACCAGCTTGCCGGGTTTGGCATATTCGTTCAGGTAAATAGCGCTTCCCACACCAATGGGGGTTGCGATCAGCAGAGTGATCACGATGATGTACAGAGTATTTAACAGGTTGCCGGCAATACCCGTGGTCTGTTTTCTGGCACTGGTCACAGTCGTTAGAAATGCCCAGTTCACGGTGTGAATGCCTTTCACAAAGACATACAGGATAATTCCCAGCAAAAGTGCCACCGCCAGTGTGGCGGAGATGTAGATAGCTGTCAATAGCAGTATGTCAGTGGGGCGTTTTCTTTTTACATATAAGGTGTCTTTATCCATTGTCGTCCGCCCCCTTTTTCAGTATTTTATTCAGCACTACATTAATGATCATAATGAATACAAACAACACCAGTCCGATGGTAAACAACACCTGTCTGTGCAGTCCGGAAGAATATCCCATCTCGCTGACAATGGCTGTGGTCAGGAATCGCACGGAGTTAAAGGGCAGGGGTGCATTCACGCTGCTGCCGGATACCAGTGTGATAGCCATAGCCTCTCCGATAGCTCGTCCCACTCCCAGAACGATAGCGGTCACAATTCCGGATTTGGCTGCCGGAAGGATGGACCGGAAAATGGTCTGCACATGAGAAGCTCCCAGTGCCAGGGAGGACGATTTTATTCCGGCGGGAACGGCACGTATGGAAGTCTCGCTGATATTGATCACCGTAGGCAGGATCATAATCGCCAGGACGATCACTGCGGACAACAGGTTCGCACCTCCGGTGAACTGGTGTGTCGTGGATCCTTGGAAGATCAGTCTTTCTAGTTTATACATGAGAGGATTCAATAAGTAGATTCCCAACAGTCCGTAGATGACGGAAGGGATGCCGGCTAACAGTTCTACCGCAGGCTTTACAATGGCTGCCAGGGGCTTAGGTGCCACCTCTGCCAGAAATACCGCTGTCAGTACGCCGATGGGTACACCCAGTAAAATTGCCAGTGTTGTACCAACGATAGAAGTCAGGATAACCCACAGAATACCGAATTTCGGCTCTGCCGCCGTCGGCATCCATTCGGTGCCGAACAGGATCTCTCCCAGACCCACTTTTAAAATGGAGGGGGTACCGCTGATGATCATATATAAGGTAATGGAAACTACCGCCAGTACGGCGAAGAAGGCACAAATCGTAAAGACTATTTGTGCCACAGTTTCCACTACCGCTTTGTTTTTTCTGTTTCCCATTACGGAAGAGTGTGTTTGACTATTCATCGCTTTTTCCTTTTCTCGATTCCGAAACTTACTTTACAGTGATCAGACCAACTTCGGAAGCGATCTGCTGTCCTTCATCGCCCATTACATAATCGAACCATGCCTGTACCAGATCGTTCTGCTCGGAGATCTCACCTTTGGTAGCCATTACGAAGGGTCTGCTTAAGAAGTAGTTACCAGCCTTGATGTTCTCTGCGGTAGCCTCTACGCCTTCCAGGGAAAGTGCCTTAACACTATCATCCAGTGCATCCAGGGAAGCGTATCCGATAGCTCCGGGAGTGGATGCTACTTTAGCGATCACAGCACCGGTGCTGTCCAGTTCGTTTGCATATTTGCAGGCATCCTTCAGGTCAACCAGCTCTTCAAAAGCACCTCTGGTACCGGAACCTGCCTCACGGCCGATCACGATGATAGGCTCATCTGCGCCGCCGACTTCTTTCCAGTTGGTAACTGTGCCATTGTAGATGTTCGTCAGCTGCTCTTTGGTCAGATCTGCTACTTCATTAGCAGGATCTACACATACAGCAATACCGTCAATTGCTACTATGTTCTCTGCAACGCCTGCTGCCTTTTCCTCATCCTTTAAGCTTCTAGAAGAGTTGCCGATATCGGCAGTTCCGTTGGTAACAGCTTCGATACCTGCACCGGATCCTACGAACTCAGCAGTTACGGTTACATCAGGATATTCTTCCATGAAAGCTTCGCTCAATGCATTGGCTAACTTCTCCATAGAAGTACTTCCCACCATGGAAATGCTGCCGGACAGATCTGCGGTGGTTTCAGCAGGTGCTGCTTCACTGCTTGCTGCCACAGTGCTTTCTGCTGCGCTGCTCTCTACTGCGGAAGGCTGTGCTGTGGTTGCATTACTGTTGCCGCATGCAACCAGTGTGGTTACTGCCAATATTCCTGCTCCGATCAGAGCTAATAATTTGCTGTGTCTTACTCTCATAATAATGTCCTCCATGTGTTTGTTTTTCTTTCTCTTGATTACGCAATCATACTAACATGGAGGAAATTCACATAATATCACAGTCCGGTAATTTATTTGTAAGAATTAGGTAAAAAGGTGAGCCGTCAAAATGGCGACGGATGCGTAGCAGACGCTTTTATGAATGCAGCGTGGGCTGAACGTAAATCAGATGCTCTCCAGAATGCCGTCAGCAATTGCCCGGGCAATCTCATCAAACCGGCTGTCAAAGAGTTCATTGTCCGCGTCCGTATTGATAAATCCCACTTCTACCAGCACTGCCGGCATATTTGTGCTGTTCAGCACCACCAGATTCGGTCTTTCATTCACTCCCAGATTCACGAATCCCACCTGCTCCAGTCCGGCATTGATGTTGTACGCCATCCTGGCTGCCGCCCCATAGCGGTTGTAGACCAGACTCTCCACTCCGCTGTACTGGTTCGGATAAGGACTGGAATTGCGATGGATCGAGACAAAATAATCTCCTCCCACCTCATTTCCCTCCTGCGCCTTCTGATAAGGAGACTCGTAGATATCTGTGGTCCTGGTGTAATACACATCCACTCCGTTTTCTTCTAAGATGCTTCCCACCGCCAGTGTCAGCGCCAACGCATCCTCACTTTCTTTTCTTCCCTTATACGTGGCCCCGGGGTTTGCACCACCGTGCCCCGCATCCAATACGATCAATGCCATAAAAAAACTCCCGCATATCCTTTTGTTTCATGATATGCTGGAGTTTCCTCTTTTAGATATTTTTTGCTTACTTTAAAATTGCTGCCGTCACTTCCTGCGGAATTACAAATTCCGGCGCCCCCATAGAACCGGGAGCCACTTCGTATTCATCAAATGCTATGACCAGTTCGTTATTTTCATTAAAATAGAAGTTCGTCTGCTCCGTGATCCCCTGGAAATTGAATTCCGGCATATCTTCGTTATCCAGAAAATAGATCACGCCTTCGTCCGCCGCCATCTGCTCCCGCATCTGGGTCTTAATGTTCTCGCTGATCGCGGAAATATAGTCGCTCCCTTCTGTAAACAGATCTTCCAGCGTCACCACATTTCCCGTCTGTTTAGCAATCGTATAAAATTGATTATGTTCATAGCCGCTGGCTTCCGTCTCCAGGGCACTCAGCTTCACTGTATAATACTGTGCATTGTCCGTAACAACCTCCTGTGTTACATGCAGTCCATGATACCCTTCCTCGGATAAGGTATCCTCGAACCGGCGGATTAGTTCCTCTACCGTAGCCTCCATATCCTGATTGACCGCTTCCACACCGTCTTCCGACAGCTTCGCCTCCGCAGCCTCCTGTCCGACACCGACTCCTTCCACACTTTCTGCGGCTGTGCCCGTAGGAGCGGCTGCACCGACTGCCACCTCTCCTGCGGGAGCACCTTCTTCCTCATCTTCTCCATAAGTGATCTGTGCCAGTTCTACTTCCGCATCATGGTTCTCATCACTGTAATTGTACTGCCGCACTGTTACCAGCCGGAAAAATCCACCCAGCAACGGAATATTTTCCATGGCATGGGCAATCTGCACATTGGTATTCGGCAGGGCGATCAACACGACCACTGCCGCAGCCACTGCCGTCCATGCAGAACGTCTTCTGGCGTGCTCTGCTCTTTTTTTATCCATCCGGGCTCTGTCGATACCTGCCTGCAGCCGTTCTCGTCCCGCTTCGGGTATTGTCATATTCTCATACTCCTCTTTTAATTGTTTTAATTGTTTTAATTGTTCCTGTTCTGTCATATCTATTCTCCATCTGTCCGGTCTGTTCGGACCGGTCATATATCTCTTTGCCTGTATCTGTCTTATGCCCTGCATATATATGATGCCGGGGTCAAAATCCCCCGACTTTGATGCCTACGGGTTGTTCAGCCTGTGCTGCCTTCGAGGTTCAGCCGCAGCTTTTTCATCACGCGGTACAATCTGCTCTTTACCGTGCTCAGGTTCTCATCCAGGATCTTCGCGATCTCCTCCAGCTGCCTGTCCTCAAAAAATCGTAATACTACAATGGCACGATCCTTCGGGTCAAGATTTTCTATAGCACGTTTTAAATCAATATTTTCATAGATATCTTCACTTGCCGCCTGGATCTCCTCCACATCCGCGCTCTCCTTCCGGCTACGCAGGAAGCTGCATGACTCGTTGACCACGATCCGATACACCCAGGTCTCCACATATTGCGGCTCCTTCAGGCTGTCACTTTTTAAAATGGCTTTATAGGCTGCTTCCTGTACAATATCCAGCGCGTCCGCTTCATTATGTACATAACTATAGGCAAGACGGTAATACTTCTCATACCCCTCCGTCAGGGCACGTTCCACCGCCTGTTCTTTTTTTCTGTCTGACATATGTCTTTTCCTCACTTTTATGAAAACTGCATGCATTTATTTTTCGGTATTTATTGTAACACATCTTCTTCTGATATATTCTACTATTTTGACGCTGTATTCCTGTAAAAAGTTTCACCGGCAAATCAGAAAAATATTCCCGGACGCTTCCGATGCACAAACCTCAGATGCACAAAAGATCCCGGGCTGCTCACCCGGGATCCTTTGAAAAGAGATGTATGAAACTATGCGTTGCATTTGTTCCTGTCGATTCAGAATGTAAGCTCTTACATTTCGAACCATATTTATTTTACCATTATTCCGACTATTTGGCAAACAATTTTCCAGCAATTGCGACTTTTTCGCACTTTTAGCCAAAATCACGCCTTCTTTTTTGTCTAATCCTCATATTTGAAGTAGTCAAAATCCGCTGCTTTGCGGCTTCCACAGCCTCCGTTGTTGGCATAGATGCCTACCAGCGTACCGGTATGGCGTTTAGGATCATCGGGAACACCCTCGTCACAGAGGTAAATGCAGTTCTCCAGAACTCCGACCTGCTCCCAGTTCTCTCCGTCATAGCTGTAATAGAAAGTTCTGGTCAGCTTCTCCACCACTACTTTCAGATACAGAGCGCCTTCCTTCACATGGTCCACTTCCGCCACCAGCTCCTCGCCGTGGTTGCGGTTGATGACCAGTTGGATCTTCCGTCCGCCCTCATAGCACAGGGAGCATCTGGCATAGGTGGCTGTGCTGTAATAGCAGGTCAGTCCCGCCTGTTCTCCGTCCTTATCCGGGTAGAATTCCAGCTTCGTCTCTGCCACGTAGGACAACTCCTGTTCTCTGCGTAGCAACGTATTTTTCGCACGGATCTCATTCAACTGTCCGTCTCTGGTCCAGATCCTGTAATACCCGGGACGTTCCGTCAGTGACCAGGATCCGTTATCCGGGGTGCGCACGAACTCCCATTCCAGATTCAGCCTGGTATCGTTAAAATCATCAAATAAGTTTCTCTCGTAGATACACTCGGGAAGATCCGGTGCAATCTGTGTCAGGCTGGGGCCTTTTCCTTCGTTGACGGTAAACCAGCCATCCTCCGTCCACTGTACGGGATCCAGTGCCGACTCTCTGCCTACGGTTGTATAATTGCCCTCGTTGGGTCTTCCGCAGAGATAATAGCACCACCACTGACCGTTCTGATCCTGTACCAGCTTGCCGTGTCCGGCTCTCTGAATGGGTGCCGCAGGGTCCTTCTGACGCATGACCGGATTATAGGGAGAACACTTATAAGGGCCGTAGAAATTCTTACTTCTTCCCACATTGATGCCATGGCCGTAACCGGTGCCACCCTCAGCCACGATAGCGTAATAATAGCCGTCCTTTTTCATGATATGGGGACCTTCAGAGCAACGCTCGCCCGTGCCTTCCCATGCGGTCTTCGCCGGACCCGCCACTGCCAGTCCGTCCGCCGTCAGGGGAACCGCCTGTGCTGCCTTGGCAATGATCATATATCTGCTGCCGTCATCATCCACGAACAGAGACGGATCGATATCGTCCACTTCCAGACATACCGGCTTACTATAAGGACCCCCCGGCCTGTCGGACACCATCACCAGTTGTCTGCGCATTACGTTGTTATCACGCTTGCCGTCCGCATTCAAGCGTAAGGTAACATAGATATAGTATTTTCCGTCCACATATTCAATATCCGGTGCCCAGATTCCGTGGGAATCCCGGATGTCGCTGAGATCCAGCCATTCCGGATTCGTGATGGCATGACCGATAATATGCCAGTGTACCATATCCCGGGAATGGGAAATGGGGATCGCCGGAAAATACTGGAAACTGGAATTCACCATGTAATAATCGTTACCGACACGGATCACGGAAGGATCCGGAAAAAAGCCTCGTTGTACAGGATTGTGATAGATTCTCAGTTCGCTCATAGAAATCTCCTTTTATCACTCATAATTATACTGTAAGTGTAGCTTCTTCCCGGACTTCTGTCGTGCCAGTTTTCTTTTTATTTTATGACAAATATTGCGTTAAATACAGATTGATCCTCCGGAATTATTCCATGATGGAGTACTGCATCCACTCGTACAGCAGCTTCGTGCCCTCCATAATCTCGGGCGGAAGCAGTGCACGGGCCACCAGCTTTAATTCATCGGATTCGATGTCTGTTCTGCGAAGATTGGCATAATCGCCGTCAATGCTTTCTACGATATATTCAAAACGATTCATAGGGGTACCTCTTTCTTTGATGTGTTTGAGATAAGTTTAAGAGGTTTTTGTGTGTGAGTCAAGGGAATCCACTTTATCTTCGAAAATCGCTCTGCTTCGCAGAGCACGTGCTTCGCACTTATGATTTTCTCGATAAACACCCATAAAAAACAAATGCCACACCCGAAGGTGTGGCGCTTGTTTTTTCTATGGGTGTTTACATCATTCCGCCCATACCGGCTCCACCGGCGGGCATTGCAGGAGTCTCTTCCTTGATGTTAGCTACAACGCTTTCGGTAGTAAGCAGTGTGCTTGCTACGCTGGTAGCGTTCTGCAGGGCACTTCTGGTAACCTTTGCAGGATCCAGGATGCCGGCACTTACCATATCTACATATTCCTCTTTCAGAGCATCGAAGCCGACACCGACCTCAGACTCACGTACCTTATTGATGATAACGCTGCCTTCCAGTCCTGCGTTTGCTGCGATGTGATACAGCGGAGCTTCCAATGCTTTCAGGACGATGCCTGCACCGGTCTTCTCATCACCTTCCAGAGTAGCTGCCAGTTTGGCAACTTCCTTGGATGCATGAATGTATGCGGAACCACCGCCACAGATGATGCCTTCCTCTACGGCTGCTCTGGTAGCTGCCAACGCATCTTCCAGGCGAAGCTTAGCTTCCTTCATCTCAGTCTCGGTAGCAGCACCTACACGGATGACTGCCACGCCACCGGACAGCTTAGCCAGTCTCTCCTGCAACTTCTCTCTGTCGAAATCAGAAGTGGTCTCTTCGATCTGCTTCTTGATCTGTGCGATTCTGGACTGCAATGCTTCCTTATCGCCTTCACCGTCTACGATCACGGTGTTCTCTTTCTGAACCTTAACGGATTTTGCACGACCCAGCATATCCATTGTGGTATCCTTCAGCTCATAACCAAGCTCGGAACTGATTACGGTACCGCCGGTCAGAATTGCGATATCCTCCAGCATAGCTTTTCTTCTGTCACCATAGCCGGGAGCCTTAACAGCTACTACATTGAAAGTACCACGCAGCTTGTTGACGATCAGGGTGGTCAGTGCCTCGCCCTCTACATCCTCAGCGATGATCAACAGCTTAGCGCCGGACTGAACGATCTGCTCTAACAGGGGCAGGATCTCCTGAATGTTGGAGATCTTCTTATCAGTGATCAGAATATAAGGATTATCCAGAACTGCTTCCATCTTATCCATATCGGTTGCCATGTAAGCGGAGATATAACCTCTGTCAAACTGCATACCTTCTACCAGATCCAGTTCGGTCTGCATGGTCTTGGACTCTTCAATGGTGATAACACCGTTGTTGCTTACCTTCTCCATAGCATCTGCAACCAGCTGTCCTACTGCTTCATCTCCTGCGGAGATTGCTGCTACTCTTGCGATGTGCTCCTTACCGTTTACCTTCTGGCTCATCTTACCGATGGTTTCTACTGCACATGCAGTTGCTTTCTTCATACCTTTTCTCAGGATGATGGGGTTAGCACCTGCTGCCAGGTTCTTCATACCTGCATTTACCATAGCCTGTGCCAGAACGGTTGCGGTTGTAGTACCATCACCGGCTACATCGTTGGTCTTGGTAGCTACTTCCTTTACCAGCTGTGCACCCATGTTCTCGAATGCATCTTCCAGCTCGATCTCTTTTGCAATGGTAACACCATCGTTGGTGATCAGGGGTGCACCGAAGGACTTATCCAGTACTACGTTTCTTCCTTTGGGTCCTAAAGTTACTCTTACGGTATCTGCCAGCTGGTTAACACCAGCCTCTAATGCTGCACGGGCTTCTGCGCCGTATTTAATCTCTTTTGCCATAATAATCAGCCTCCAATTTATTTGCTCTTAGTCTTAATTTCTTTTTAGGTTTTGCTTTTACTGAATAATTGCAAGGATGTCGCTCTGCTTTACGATGATGTACTCTTCGTCATCCAGCTTTACTTCGGTTCCGGAATATTTGGAATAGATGACCTGATCGCCAACCTTAACTTCCATCTTGACTTCCTTGCCGTCTACAACACCGCCGGGGCCTACTGCTACGACTTCTGCCTGCTGGGGTTTCTCCTTATTCTGACCGGGGAGTACGATACCGGACTTGGTAGTCTCCTCTGCAACTAACTGCTTTAATACGACTCTGTCACCTAACGGTTTCAAATTCATGATAACTGCCTCCTTAATAGCTATTTAAAAATATTATTACTCGTTTTCATTTGTTAGCACTCATTTTTATCGAGTGCTAATTGCTATAGCTTATATTAGTTTTATATGCCCAGTTTTTCAAACGTATTCACAACTATTTAAAATCTCTATTCTCCTTTTTTCTCTCATTTTCTCATTTTATCTTTCGTTTTTATATAGCATAAGTGAAAATACGATTTAATATTTCGTTTATAATTATAAAAAAGAATCTCGCTTATTTCCTATGAATTAAAAAAACAGCCCGATGCTATCACCGGACTGTTTCCCATACTTACCTATAAAATTGATTTACTTTATGCTGTTTTGGCATCGTCATGGTATTTCTGCCACTTCTTCTTATAAATAAAGTAACAGGGAATTCCTACGAATACCATTCCACCTAAAATATTACCGATGGTAACGGGAATAAAGTTGTTCAGACTGTGAAGTATCGTCAGTCCCTGAATCTGCTCTGCCGTCAATCCGTATGCTTCCTGTGCTTTCGCCACGTAAACAGGATTCTGCGCAGCCATCATGCCAACGGGAATGTAGAACATATTTGCAACGCAGTGTTCGAAGCCGCCGACCACAAACGCCATGATCGGGAAGAAGATCGCCCAGACCTTACCTACGATATCCGTAGCTGCCACTGCCATCAGGATAGCAATACATACCAAAATATTACACAGAATGCCTGAGGTGATTCCCTTCAGGGGAGAAATGCCCACTTTGCCGACTGCCACCTTGATGGCATAGGCACCCAGCAGCCCTCCGGTGTAATCCAGATTACCGGAAAAGTAGATCAGGGTATCAATGATCAGGGCGCCGATCAGATTGCTGAAGTACACCACGATCAGGTTGCGGATACATTCGAACCACGTTACCTTTTTGCCAACCACATCCATGACGATCAGGCAGTTACCGGTGAAAAGCTCTCCACCTACAAATACAATGATCATCAGTCCCACGGGGAAGATAATACCTGCCACAAATCGTGCCAGCCCTACATTGTCAATGGCATGTGCCGCGGTGCTGCTGGTGGCTCCGCCCAGCGCGATAAATGCACCCGCCATAATACCTAACAGGATCATCTTGCCTAAAGGAAGATGGGCTTTACCTTCTCCGGCTTTCATGTTGGTATCAATGACTTCTGACGGCGTATTAAAATGCTGTTCCATATAACCCTCATTTCTGCACAGCTCTCATCTGCTGTACTCTCTTAACTCATTTATTCCTTATATTACACTACTTTCATGATAGTAAGCAAGATATTCACTCCATGTATCTGATTATATACATTTCTGTTTTCAAAGTGGAATCTCGTTTACAAAACGGGAAACTCGGATGACTATTGAGCAGCGTCTGATTTTGTCGACAAAGAGTCTTTTTTTGTAATTTTTTTGCCTTTTTTTGCAAAAAAATGCTAGACAAAAGCCAAATTGTGTACTATACTAAACTTGTTCGGTGAGAGCCGAACCGCTTATATAAGTAGATTTCCGGAAGAATTCCCCTTTTACACAATTAAAGTGGCTGCAGGTTTCCCGCCTGCGGCTGCTTTAATTGTGTTATAAGATAGTTTTTAAGCTTTGCTTTAAAATTGCAAAAGTTTTTGCAAAAATTTAAAATTTTCACTTGCTAAGTGATAAGTATCTATGCTATAATAGCTTTCGTCAGTGGTTCAGCTGATACAATTTCATAGGGGAATAGTACAGCGGTAGTGCGGCGGTCTCCAAAACCGTTAACGGGGGTTCGATCCCCTCTTCCCCTGCTTTTAAAAGTCGATTTTATCGGCTTTTTTTATTTCTGATCCGCCGCCTAAGATGAGGTTCACCATGCCAACCTCGCTTGTGTTGCAGGCTGCC
>OGYK01000966.1_pt1 | contig 22354 bp, 13 predicted proteins | sample 1576501 | NCBI WGS metagenome assembly OGYK01 (sample SAMEA3541530, study PRJEB24748) | human gut metagenome | biome: human gut; feature: human-associated habitat; material: faeces | place: China | collected 2012
CATCCCGAGTGAATCCGAGTGTTACCCGGCAAAGCTGGCGCACGGTCATGTGACCTGGCTGATCCGACAGGGTATTAAGTTCATCTTCTATCCTGCGCTGTTCTATGAGCGCAATGAGTTCGAAGATGCGAACAACCATTACAACTGCCCCATCGTTACTTCTTATTCCGAGAATATCAAGAATAACGTGGAGGAGATTGCCGGCGGTGAGATCACCTTCCGCAATCCGTTCATGTCCTTCAGAGATCTGGGAACAGTAACGGATGCACTGACGAAGGAATTCACCGAGATTCCCGCTGGCGAGATCGCCGCAGCCTGCGAAAAGGGCTGGCAGGAGCTGGCGAATGCCCGTCACGATATGGAGAAAAAGGGCGAAGAAACGCTGGAATACTTACGTCAGACCGGCAAGCGCGGTATCGTGCTGGCTGGCCGTCCTTATCATGTAGACCCGGAGATCAACCACGGTATTCCCGAGCTGATCACATCCTACGATATGGCAGTGCTTACCGAGGATTCCATCTCCCATCTGGCAAAACCGGAGCGTCCTTTAATCGTATCCGACCAGTGGATGTATCACTCCAGACTTTACGCCGCTGCAAGCTATGTGAAGACGGTAGAGAATCTGGATCTGATCCAGTTGAATTCCTTCGGCTGCGGTCTGGATGCCGTTACCACCGATCAGGTGAACGATATCCTCTCCGGCTCCGACAAAATCTACACCTGTTTAAAGATCGATGAAGTCAACAACCTGGGTGCGGCACGTATCCGTATCCGTTCCCTGTTGTCCGCGATCCGTGTCCGTGAGAAACTTGGCAAGCACCGCACTATCCGTTCTTCTGCTATTGAGAAGGTACCGTTTACCGAAGAGATGCGCAAGGATTACACCATCATCTGTCCGCAGATGTCCCCGATCCACTTTGAGATCCTGCAACCTGCGTTCAATGCCTGCGGTTACAATTTCGTCGTATTGGACAATGACAACAAGCACTCTGTGGATGTAGGTCTGAAATATGTTAACAACGATGCCTGCTATCCCTCCCTGCTGGTAGTCGGACAGATCATGGAAGCTCTGCTGTCCGGCAAATATGACCTGAACAAGACCGCCATTATCATGAGCCAGACCGGTGGCGGATGCCGTGCGACAAACTATATCGGCTTCATCCGCCGTGCCCTGAAGAAGGCAGACATGGAGCAGATCCCTGTCATCTCCCTGAACCTGGCGGGTATCGAGAGCAATCCCGGCTTCCACCTGAACGCAGATCTGATGCTGCGTGCAGCGGTAGGTGCCGAGTTCGGTGATATCTTCATGCGTTGTGTCTACCGGATGCGCCCTTATGAAGCAACTCCGGGGTCTGTGGATGCCTTACATAGAGAATGGCTTAAGAAGGTGCAGGATTTCGTATCCGCAAAGCATATCAGCATAGGCAAGTTCCGCAGGATGTGTACCGAGATCATCCGGGATTTCGATGCGATACCGGTACTGGATATCAAGAAGCCCCGCGTCGGCGTGGTCGGCGAGATCCTGGTGAAATTCTCTCCTGCCGGCAATAACCATCTGGTAGAACTGTTAGAGAGCGAGGGGGCGGAGGCTGTGGTTCCCGACCTGATCGACTTCATGCTATACTGCTTCTACAACCAGATCTACAAAGCAGAGCACTTAGGCACCAGCAAAAAGACCGCGAAGATCTCCGCGCTGGGCATCTGGGCCATCGAGCATATCCTGCGCGGCTCTGCTGTGAAGGCATTTGAAGAGAGTAAGCATTTCGACGCACCCACCAGCATCTACAAGATCGTCTCCTATGCGGAGCCCATCGTATCCATCGGCAACCAGACCGGTGAAGGTTGGTTCTTAACCGGTGAGATGGTCGAGCTGATCAAGGAAGGCGTACCAAACATCGTATGTACCCAGCCCTTCGGCTGCCTGCCGAACCACGTCGTAGGTAAGGGCGTTATCAAGGCCCTGCGGAAGGCATATCCTTCCTCCAACATCGTGGCAATTGATTACGATCCCGGTGCCAGCGAAGTCAACCAGCTCAACCGAATCAAGCTCATGCTCTCCACCGCCCAGAAGAATCTGAAAAAGAGCGAGGGTGTGGAATAAAGAAACTATTTTTGAGTAGCCTACCCAGTCGATAGCACTGTCATAAGGCAAGCTACACCCGCGGCAGGGGATTCGCAGGATCCCTGCTGCGGGTGTTTTTGACATCCCAATTATTTTTCACCAATTATTTTTTCTTGACAAATCTCTTTTCAAGCTTCCGTATATCATGCTATAATGTGTTTTAATATTAAGCAGCCGCCGTCCTAATTTTCTGCATGGTTTCATGCCGCACGAATCATAACACTAATACCCGTGCACAGCGCCTGTGACATCGTGATCTCCGCCTGTATGTAGTGATATCTACGGCACAATACATATGTGCAGTTTCCTGTTGGTCATTTTCGCTATAAGCTGTTTTGGGGCTGTTTTAGTACAAAATTTCTTATATTTCTTCTTTTTTTGTATCAAATTTGCCTTTTTTATTAAATCTAATACAATTCCCCCTTTTTTCACTTGAAAATCCATTGTTTTTGTATTTTTTTCCGCTATTTCCCCCTATTTACACCAAAACATTTCGAAAGGAGTTTGCATGATCCAAAATTTAGACGCCCACCTTAACAAATTGCAGGCACAATGTGACTACCTGCGTCACAAGCTTTCTACTTTTCCGGAAGGAGAATTATCTATTCAAAAAAATGGTTCTTACCACCGCTGGATTATTAAAAATAAGGAGCAGTCTGTATATTGCTCAAAGTCAAATCGTTCTCTCGCGGAAGTTATGGCTTTAAAGAAATATTACTCTCTTCTACTGTTTGAAGCCGAAGAAGAACTCTCCCTGCTCAATTTTTATATAAAATCCCATGAAAAAAAGAATTCAGCGGTCAATCGTTCCAAGCCTCTGACATCCTCTGACCTGTTGACAGAGTCTTCTCCTTATTACCCATTACTGCAAAGCTATTTTGCAAAGGACAAGCTTCCTGTGTCTGCGCAGAAATGGTGCGCGGAGAGCTTTGAAACCAATTCTTCTCATCCGGAAAATCTGATCCATACCACACTGGCCGGGCATAAAGTCCGCTCAAAATCTGAAGTTATCATATCGAATCTGCTCTATACCAACCAAATCCCTTATCGCTATGAAGCGGCGCTGCCGTTAAAGGAGTTCACGGCTTATCCGGATTTTACGATTTTACATCCGGTTACGAATAAAATCTTCTACTGGGAGCATTTCGGTATGATGGATAATGCGCCTTATTGTGATACTGCCTGCAACAAGCTGAAAACCTACTGCTATAACGGAATCTTCCCATCCATGCAGCTGATCACCACTTATGAGACAAGCAAATGCCCCATTTCCACGGATCAGGTACAGCAGATCATTACACAATATTTCCTCTAAATCCATAATTCCCTACATGAAAATTCTCCTGACATTGACTAAAGGTAATCAAGAATATTCAAAAAGCCTCACAAGATGTTGCTCCATAGTGAGATGGGCTCCGCGGTGTGATCACCCCGCAACATGATCACTCGCAGCATGATCACTCGCAGCATGATCACTCGCAACGTAGTCCATACGGGACGTTTTTACGTATGGGAACACATTTTCTATACAGCAAAAAGGACCGGTTCGTCCGGTCCTTCCGATAAAACACAATAATCGATCATGATGCATTTGCCCTACGACTCTCAATATACTGTTGTAAGACTTCCGTGACTTCCTCCGGTGCCAGACCGGCATCTTCGATGATGTCACTCACCGCTTCCAGTTCTTTACGCTTCTTCTGTTCAAACAATTCTTCTAACTCACGTTGTTCTGATTCCATGCGGATATTTAACGCATTGATCAGTTCCTGTTTTGCCTGGATCTTTTCCTCCAGGGATTTTCTCTGTCCTCTTGGCATATACTGTGTGCTCCTTTCCTGATGGCAATCCTATGGATCCGTGGATCATGTTTCCTGCCGCGTGATCCGAAAAAGCATGGCCATTCATCAGGGATCACAGGTTCCATAGGAACTATCATAATCTATCATGAATGGCCTGATATGTTACAGTATATGGACAAGAATGTAAAAATATACCATATTTCCGGCAATATTATCCTGTTCCGGAACGGTCTCGCGAATCTGTCAGCAGCTATCATTCTAAATTATCTACCGCTGCTTTTAACTTATTCAAGGCAAGCTCCAGCGTAGCTTGGGGGCAGGCGATGTTCACGCGCTGAAAAGCGGCTCCGCTGGGTCCGAACATGGATCCTCCGTCCAGCCAAAGTCCTGCTTTGTCCACGATGAACTGATCCAGCTCCTTACCGGTGATTCCCAACTCACTGCAGTCCAGCCATACCAGATAGGTACCTTCCGGCTCCACCAGATGAATCTGTGGAATCTTCTCCTGTAAAAAATTCCGTAAGAAATTCAGATTCTTAAGCAAATAAGCTCTCAACTGATCCAGCCAGTCTTCTCCTGCACGATAGGCTGCTTCACACGCCACGATTCCCAATGCATTAGGTTCATCATAACCGGTCTTGTCAATCTCTGTCTGAAATGCTTTACGAAGCTTTTCATTGGGGATAAAAATATTGGATATCTGAAGTCCCGCCAGGTTAAAGGTCTTGCTGGGCGCCGTACAGGTTATGGTAAACTCCGCAAAACGAGGATCCACGGTGGCAAACACCGTATGCTCGTAACCGGGATAGACAAAATCGTTATGAATTTCATCGCTGACCACAATCACATGATGGCGCAGGCAGATCTCTCCCAGCTTCTGCAGTTCCTCTACCGTCCACACTCTGCCTACCGGGTTGTGAGGATTGCACAGAATGAAGAGTTTTACATGTTCCTGTTCTATCTTGCGTTCAAAGTCCTCGAAATCAATCTGATATGCCGGACTGACAGTACCAACGTTGTGAATCTGCTGTTCGGAAGCATCATCTGTCGTTGCTGACACTACCGTCCGCTCCGTAACCGGATGATATACCAACGTATTATCTACTACTCTCCGGTCATTGTCACGGATAATATTAGTAAACGGATAATACACCGGATTCTGAATCAGTATAGCATCTCCCGGATCAGTAAATGCCTTAACCGCTGCACCGAGAGCAAATACCACACCCGGAGTCTTCACGATCCATTCCCTCTCCGTCTTCCAATTATGATTCCTCTCCATCCAGTTCATCACAGCATTGTAGTAAGCATCCTTTGGCTGGGTATAGCCGTAGATTCCATGTTCTACTGCAGCATGAAGACTCTTCGTGATCTCTTCGGATACCGGGAAATCCATATCCGCCACCCACAAGGGCAGCACATCTGCCGGCTTTCCTCTCTCCACCGCAAAATCATATTTCAGACAATTCGTTCCCTTCCGGTTTGTAATCTTATCAAAATTGTATCTAGTCATACGAATTCACTTACCTTTCGTCAACCTGCAAACTTTCTGCCTGTGGCTCCAAGCTGCAGATTAAATTTTATCGGTCGCATGCATTCTTCCAGACCTTCTGCACGCCCTGACACGCCGCATCGTTGCTAGCCCTCTGTGAAGCTCTCCACAGAGCTGGCTGAACTACTATGTATACCAGGTTACACCCACACTAAGCAAATGCCTGCTCTAAATCTGCCAGCAGATCATCAATGTTCTCAATACCTACGGACATTCTCAGAAGATTCTCATCCACGCCCAATGCTTCACGTACCTCAACCGGTACATCTGCATGGGTCTGCTTCATCGGATAGGTCAGAAGGCTTTCCACGCCGCCCAGACTCTCCGCAAAACGGATCAATTTAACGCTCTCCAAAATCTTAACAGCTTTCTCTGCAGAATTCAACCGGAATGAGATCATTCCGCCGTATCCGCTGCACTGTCTGTCGATCAGCGCCTTATCCGGTCTCGAATCCAGACCGATATAATATACCTTCTCCACTTCCGGTCTGTGTTCCAGCCAGTGTGCAATCGCAAGAGCATTTTTCTGATGCTGTTCCATACGTACAGCCAGAGTCTTGATTCCTCGAAGCAATAGCCAACTATCAAACGCAGACAGACAGGCTCCTGTCGTCTTATAAATATTGTTCAGCTGCTGATACAGGGCATCATCCCTTACTACCAGGAATCCGGATAATGTATCGTTATGTCCTTCCAGGTATTTCGTACCGCTGTGCACTACAACATCCGCACCTAACGTAAGCGGCTTCTGAAAATACGGGGATAAAAAGGTATTATCAACGATCAGAAGGCATTCATGCGCGTGTGCCAATTCTGCAATTGCCCAAATATCTGCGACCTTCATCATAGGATTGGACGGAGTCTCTAAATAAATTGCCTTCGTCTCCGGACGGATCGCTGCCTTCACAGTCTCCACATTTGAAGTATCCACACAATCTACCGATATTCCATTCTTATGGCTGATCGTGTTCCAAAGTCTTAATGTACCGCCATACAGATCATCCGTAGCAATCAGATGATCCCCAGGAGAAAAAATCTCCATCAATGCGGTGATCGCTGCCATACCGGTAGAAAATGCCAAAGCTTCCGTTCCCTGTTCCAACAGGGCAACCGTCTTCTGCACTTCATCTCTTGTAGGGTTACCGCAACGGGAATAATCATATCCTGTGCTCTTACCCAATCCCGGATGCGCATACGCCGCATTCTGATAAATCGGCATGCTGATGGCCCCAAACGGATCCCTTCTCTCATTACTTCCCTGGACACAAATGGTCTCTGCTGCAAATGCCATCTTCTTCTCCTCCTATGCCTATGTATAATACTATATTTCATATTCCTACTGTTCCAGTAGGTATAGTATATTTTTAGCATAGTGAGAAATAAAAGTCAATATCTTTTTACCAATAAAGCTTCATCTGTTCTTCTGCTTCCTTTTCTGAAATATTGAGTTTATTCTTTAATTTCTGCAACGTATCTTCATAGGTGGCATTAAAATCTTTACACATTATAATAATTCCCCTGGAAATTCCTCGTCTCGTATACTGGTCAAACAATTCGCACATACTGATCTCATCCTCCTCTGTAATATCTAATCCTTTTAATATTTCTTTGGTATCATCCACGTTTTTATCCCCGGACAATACCCGTAGCATTTTGATAGTAGCCTCTTTATGAATTACTTTTCGGTCTGAACGATATGCGTTACCTTCTGCAAGATAATCCAATACAATACGCATATCGCTATGAAAACGTTCGCGGATCTCCTTCGGGAGATATCGCATTTCCCACACATGAAGCTGCATATCATCTACATATTTCCATGTAGTCTCTACAATCTTGCCTTTGCCACCGTCTATTAACTGTCGCAAATTGCAACACCCTTTCCATCTTGTCGTCCCCCAATATAGCACCAACTCTATCACCGGATATAATACGTGATTCTGTTTCTCGTACTGCCTGCGGTATTCTCCGCCAATATATCCCGCTTTGCGCAGTATCATGCCTTTATCCACTTTCGTCTGATTTGCAAACAGAAACAAGGCTCTTGGCATTCCGCCTGTCACATGGTATTTTGCGACATCTTCCAGTTGATTGTGTAATGTATTCGTGCTGTCTGCATATAGACTCTCCGTTGCAGCTGTAAGCATCTCCTCGCCGGTCACCACCACAGTTCCCTCATGCAGTAATGCATTCACTATATCCGCTGCTACATCCGCATAACTTTCAAAATTCTTCGTTACAATATCGTTCAGTTCCAATAAATACTCCTCTCCTGCTCATTCCTCTTACATTGTAAAAAGTGAATTTCACGGCGATATGCCTCGAACTGCACATAAGGTGCGATAAAATGATGCCCATATATGATGCTATCCTAATATATGGTATCTTCGAAATCTTATCTATACAGACTTTCTGTAGATGTGATTACTATATCACAGAGGTATCCATTCTGCAAGGGAATCCGGCAAAACAAGTGCTGAAAAACTATACAAAAACAGAGCTGTGGAAATTGGTTATTTCTCACAGCTCTGCTTTTTGTGCAATATTACTTTTTTAAAGTTTAATCCAGTTCAAACAGTTCCTGGGCGCTGATGGATAACTCAGCTATTCCGCAAGGAGTTACTTTTGATCCATTATCATACACGGTATAGACTCTTGCGTAGATAGTAGCTGCCTGCGCTCCTTCGTTCAAAATCGTCCCGGAAGTGTCGGTACGAAACAGTCCCATCTCATCCGAAGAATATTTCAAGGTATAGGTCGCGCCGTTTGTAATCGGGTAACAATTCATAACTCCATTGCGTTCTATCGGTGAAATTACATTTCCATTGCTATCCGTGATCTTGAGGCCATTCTCTCCATCCGTCTTTAAGCGCAATACCTTTCCTGTGATTCCGTCCACACTGATGGCTCCGGCCGTATCGTCTGCACAGGATTTGTAAAATTCAACGCATAACTGCTGTCCACCTGCCAGAATATTGTAGTCATCTGCCTGGAAGTTGACACTGATGGTTCCGTTATTCTTATCATCCAATACAATATGGTTGACCGGATCATACAGCATATACACGGATTGAATCTTGCTGCCGCTTTTATCTTTAAAGTTTACGGAAGGTGCCGTCACACCGGCATTATACGCTGCAATCATCGTATTAACAAACAGTTTGATCTCCGCGTCCTTACTGGGTCTGGAATGTCCCGCTCCGGAATATGTCACATTTCCCATGGTATAGATATAATAATTATTTACCACATCATTGGGTGTGATGTTATAAATATTAGTATCTTTATACTGACCGTCAGCCACACCGGAAATACAGTACCACACCACAATATCGTTTTTACCGTCTCCGTTACGGTCCAGCTCCATATTCGGCTGTAACCACTGGTAATGCGTATTACTGATCTCCAGCTGTTCATCTGCAGATATCTGATAAGGATACTGCGTAATCTGGCCATCATTTACCTGTGTTGCGATCAGCGATTTGCCTGCGTAATCACCCATCAGCAAACTACTGGGATAATTCCAACTAGGATATCCACCATCATATCCAGCCTTTTTCAGCAATGAATTCTCAACCGGGAACTTTACTGACGAACTGCCATTTATCCGCAAATCTTCCAGATAGCTTCTCAGGAAACGAACTACCGTATATTTAGTCACACCTTCCTTTTGCCAGAGCTCATTATCCGAATTCGGTTCCTTGATCTCGTCAAATGTATAGGACTCTAATGTTTTAAGATATTCCTGGTCCCTCTTTTGTTCCTCTCCCGTGGAGTTTGCAACTCTCTGCTTATAATACTCTTTCAATGCTCCATAGCGATCCAGACCTACGGATGCACGAATGGTCTTATTAAATTCATATCCCCAATACCAGTAGTTTGAATGATAGGTTTCCGCAGTTCCATTATCGTTATACGGGATCACACTTTGAATATTATTGACATATGAAGTAGTATCATGGGTGAACAAAATGCTCTTGCCGGATTCAATGTAGTCTCTGACAGCCCAGCCAACAGCCAGATTTCTCTTAACATTCGCCATAATTCCTGGGGGAATTTCTTTGCTAGGATCATATGCGCCATAGGTATACCCAAACTTATAGGCGTCACCGAAGCCTAGTATCAACATATCATACTGCTGGAACAGATTGTAGGACTCCTGGTATATCCTCTGTATATCAGTATCCGAAGTCCCGCCAATTTTCAGCTTATTATTTACAAGATCGGTTACACTCATACTGTCAATGCTCGTGGACGGAGTTACCGTTCCATCCCAGCTGACTTGATCCAAGCCTACTACATTCCAGTCAGTTAACCCATTAATGTACTTGGAAAAAGTAGAATTACTATCATTCTGTTCGTAATGAAGATTCCAGTTATTATTTTCACTAGACAACAACTGCAATACACGGATTGTCTTTTTCCCACTTTGCTGCGGCACAGATGTATACCCTGACTTGGCAGTTCTCACCAGTCTGTCCGCATTATCGTAAAATACCAGCTTCCATGGAATAACCCCTACATATTCCTCCGGCAGAGCCCGGATCACACGATAGGTCTCCCCGGTACGCAATTCATATCTGTTTCCGTTTGCCGTTGCAATCGGCTCAACCTTATTCCACTGATCTCCCTTTCTTATATACACAGTAAGACCGCTGACTTCTTCCGATGACGTATATGTCTTACCTTCTACATAATCAGAGCCGGAGAAGCGACCGTCTGCATTTTTATCTACGAACAGTTTACAATCATAGGTAGTACCTGTCTGTGATATTGCAGCATCATTCTTCAGATTAAAAATATATTGCAGCTGATATTTTCCGTCTATCTTCTCCAGAGAGCCACCGTTGCTGGCACTGTACTGACCAGTATATTTCAGCTCCTGCGGATAGGCTGCTCCGTAAGTAGTTACCCAGTTGACGGAAAGCTTTGACAGATTCAGATAATTACAAAATACAGATCTACGTGCAGATAATGTGGTTCCTAATTTAGTATCTGCTGTATTATCTGTCAGCTGACTCTCTGTAAAAATATTTTTCTGCCAGTATAAGTACTGACCATTTTCATCTTTCTTCAGAGCGAACTGAACCAGCTTGTAAAAATAAGAATTTTTGTCCAGCGTATCTGTTGATGCCACAGGTATTTTATCGTCCCCAAATTTAATAAACGTATCCGCAATGACCACCGGATATCCCGCCTCAATGAACTGACAGAATTCCTCATATCGGGTAGAGTTCATATCATTGCCGGGACCACGATAGACATCTGCACTCTTATTCGTTGGATCATCATCGTTAGTCTTACTGTGATCCAGCGAAGAATCCTGCAGTCTGTGCCTTGCATTATACGTCTCCCTAGCCTGCGTAACATCTTTCGTATCCGTTTCGGTGGCATAGTCATAGTAGTCTCCTACATGAGAATAAATCAACCCTTTCATCTGTGGATCATTATACACAGTCACACCATTTTCTGTGTTCATCTTGCTGACCCGGGCTCCGAGATAGATCATGTCGTACTTTTCATTCAAGTCCTCGATCTTACCTATAAATTCCGCAGATGACATTTGTGTAATATTGATCGCAGATGCATCATAAATTCCGTTCATCCCCATCATATTGACCACATCAGTCTGCAACTTACTTTTTAACGTATCGCTAAAATCATAGCAGGGCTCCAGATCCAATACACGAATAGAGGATTTCACCGTGACTCTGTGCATGTACCAGTTCAATATATATCTGGTAATAGAAGCCTTACTAATCTCTTCATCCATCTGAGCTGCATTGCTGTTGTTCTTCTTTGCCAGGAAATTCTCGTACTGAATCTCTTTTAATACTGCTTCGAAGGTTGCCGCTTTCGCCGCATTCCCTTTCCAGTCAGTCAGGAAGTCAGAGGCAACATATGGCGTCGCACTGTCATCATTCAGATAAACATTGTCATATAAAGCCTCTTTCACAGAATCGTCCAGGCTAAGCGAAGTTGCCGTCTGACCGTTCCAATAAGCATCTCCCTGTGAAGCAACTTCTGTGGCAATACTGTCATCGGAAACCTTCAAGATCGTCAGTGCCATCTGTGTCAGAATCTTATTATTCTGATTATTATTCGGTTCCTTAGCCAGCGTTTTATTTTGGCTGTAAAATCCGTAATCCATGACCACCGGTACTCTGTCTGCATTATTCCGCTCACCGGTAGTATCCTTAATGCCGAATATCATCTTCGTCAGAGCGGTTGCTGCAGAAGTCATATTCACAGATTCCGCTGCATAACTTCCCTTCCCGGACAGATAGATCAGATCCACGTTGTCGAGATCCACGCCATAATAAGCCTGTTCCTCCGGATTTACCAGTTTTGCCAGTTCCTCCACTGTCAAAGTTGTCACTTCAATCTTCAGTTGATCAATATCTCCGCCAGGACCGGAAGGACTGCCGCTCTCATACCGGCTGGTACCGGACAGATTCAGGACCTGCTTTTTGAACCATTCTTTATTGTAGAAACCACCGTCATATGCTACAGTATCCAACGCATCCTTCGCATTATCACCGATAAAGTCATAGCTGTTTGATGCTTCGTAGCCTGATTGTCCTCGGAGATAAACCTGCATAGTACCGCTGCTTTCCATCACATATTTACCGATATCATTTCTCTTATAAGTATCAATCAGTTTGTAGTCCCCATTACCGCTGGATAATGTCACCTTAGACACATAATACTCACCGGTGGTGTTTTCCCTGAAATGCACAAAATAGCACTCCGGAAGAGTAGTCAGTGTATAACTTCCCGTTGTTCCATCCGAATTTTCTGTCCAGGTTGCCCATAGAATAGGTGTGGTGTTGGCCATATTCAAAATATAGAGATTCTTGTTCTGTTCAGATGAAGGATCAGAAGCTGTCATTATCCTTTGTTCGGAAGTCACAATATCATTTCCGGATGTGCTTTGTACGCTGAAGGTCTGCATCTCATTACTGGACTCCGCTGCTGCGTCATTTCCGGATGCAGATGCTGATGTTACCAGTCCCGAACTCTCCGCTGTCGTCACCTCTTCCAGATTTTCTGACGCTTCGGAAGAATTTTCGGAAGATATGGCAGTGCTCTGGATAGCATATCCCTCAGGCAGATTGCTGCCATATACCACCTTACCAAGGTAAGTGTATACATTATCAGCAGTCTTGGTATACACTTCCCTACCGACATAATTATCTGCCACAAAACCAATGTTATTAATATCGTTCATACTGCCGCCATTGGAATTCTCATCGTCCGGAGTCAGTGCATATCTCGCAGGTGCCAGCGCTGTCAGTGCATCCGCCGCATCACCGATGGTCATTTCCGGGTTCTGTCCGCTAATACCGGACACTTTAGAAAATACAGGGGACACGCTTTGTTTATTCTCGTTAGAAGTCCCGGAAGCTTCGATTGCACCATATCTGTCAAAACGCGGTCTGGTATCCCCCTCCGTATACAGCGTATACACCGAATCCGTCTGCACATAGGTGTACTGACCGTTGTCATCCGTATTTTTCACAAAAGAGCCACGGATCTCCTCAGTGCGGCTTCCTCCCTCGCTATAATCGGAAAAACTTACCGGGCCATCGCTTCCTGCGAGATTCCCCAGACTGCTACTGGTAATGTGAGCCATGGCAGATAATCGCTCCGATGCTGCCGGAAGCTCCGAAAGCTTACGTCCTTCAGATACCGGTTCCTCGCCACCGATAAGATATCCGATGGAAGCGTCCTTTTTAGAAGGTACGATTTCTAAAATGTGAAAGGTTCCGTCCGAAGATGCTACTGTATCCTGTACCAGCTTCTCAATGCCGGGCAGTGTCATCTCCTGTGCACTTACTTCCATAGAGCCATAGTTTTGGCAGACTCCGGCTGCCAAAACTATGGTGAGGATTCCGGCTATGTACTTTTTTGTGTTGTGCTTCAAGTTCTTCATGTTATCTCCAAAAGATTGTTAATGCTCTTTCCGGTTTCTGATACGATACATGTCCACCTTCCTCACCGCTGTCTCCCTTGACACGACTATCGCTGAAGGTCACAAATAAAGTATCATTCTTTTCATCTCTATCAATATAGAGATGAATCATATAAGTAAATACGGTTTCGTTTTTATCATTTACTCTGGTATCACAGTGAATATTCGGATCAATATGTGTTCCGGATTTTAGAGTATCCGTTCCTCCAGCTACAAGGCTGCCTATAACCTTCATTCCTTTATCACCAGTCTTAAATGCTCCCTGACCTGTTTCAAATCCATATAGATCAACATACACCTTCTTATCGTATACACCATTCTGCCATCCATCGTTCTTATAATCGTTCTTATTCAGATTATAATAACGATTACCTTCCGAGAAATAAAAAGTACATCTGGGAATCAACAGATATGTGGATGCAATTTCATTATCATTGTCGTCAAAAGCTACAAGTGTGAGAACATGTTCCTCTTTCCAGTTAATATACCACTTTGCATACACTCCGACTGTTTCACCTGTAGCCGTGGGAAATACGCTTCGTGTAGCTGAATAATCTACTTCTGAATCTGCGAATCCGGTCACTGCTTTATCAATGACTAGATTCTGTTCATAATCGCCCAGTCCATCACTTGTAACGTTTCTACTAAACCCTACTCTTCTACTCAGTCCAACTTCGCCACCGAAATTATCCTTCACAGGATTACTCTGCGCCAGACCTTCCTCAATATCATTGGTAATCTTCCAGGTAACTTTGCTCATATCTCCGGAATAATTTTTCAACGTACAAGTCACCATACTATTACGTGACAGGACAAACTGATCACCGTCTATATATGGCTCGTCTGCACTGTCAATGGTCAGCAGATTTGGAATGTCCACTGTTACTTCAGGATATACTGTAATGGTAGCTGATAATTTTACGGTTGCACGTACTGTGATTGTCTTATTAATATTGTTGCTACACTTTAACAGCTGTTTATATTTAGAAGCCGGAGTCGTATCTTCAAAGCTATAGCCCTTCGGATTTGGGACTCCATCCTCCAATACTTCCCAGTTCACAATCTGAGGATATACATCATAATCCGCCCATGCAGTCAGGCACTCCAGATCTACACTCCATCCCATTTTTTTAATACCGTTCTCCGTGTAGGAATAAGGCTTCACTACGTTTCGGATCAGTTCCGCCTGGAATTGTCCTGATACCGCCGTCACTGTAACATACGCAGAATCCGACTTCGTTGTGTCCGCATTTGCCATACAGGTAACTTTCAATACCTTTACACCGATGCTTTCCGACTTACTGATATTCAATGTATTAATCAGGGCACTAACATCCGGCATGGTAGAAAATGTAGTTGTGCTGCCATCCGCATAAGTTACTTTCCATTTTACCCCCTGTGCCACAGCAGAATCTTTACCGGTCAGAGTACACTCAAAAGCCTGTGACTTGCCGCGGACTACTTCCACATCTTTAGGAGTTATAGAAATGGAGTCTATCAATCTCTCTTCTACTGTCACATATGCATATGACACCATACTCGTATCTGCTTTTGCAGTACATTTTACCACCAGCACATCCGTACCGATAGTTTCCTCTTCATCTACTTTTAAAATACCATCCTGATTGATCGTACTCTTACAATTAGCCCCGGAAGCATAAGACACACTCCAGGTAACACCCTCGGCAACTGCCTCTGCGTCACCGCTCAGATTATAGGTAAACTGCTGTATCTTGCCCTGGGGTAATGTTGCCCTAGGAGGATCAATAGTCAGAGCGCTGATCCATGCGTACGCAGTTCCGGTCTTCTCCAGATCATTTCTAAGCTTAATAGTCTCTGCGATGTCATAGCTTCTGTCCTGGTAAGTAAAGGTCATATTCAGTATAACTTTCCGCTTGTCCTTCACCTGGCTTAAGTCTACGCTGAATCTTGTGACATGTTCTGCCATAAGTGCCGGGGTTGCGGTGGTGAGATCTCCTACGACGAGATTGCCGTCCGCATCCGTTGTATTTTTCACTTCATAGAGGTATACCTGATTCGCAGTCGCATAGTCCCCTGACGCGGTTCCCTGCCAGCGGATCATATAGGTATTCTCGTTATTGACCAGGCGCAGTTCGCTGACATGGGCTGTGGTGATCTCATTGCCGGCTGCATCCTTGGCGGTGTTGCCGTCCAGATCCACTGCTGTGTCGGCATGATCCGGTGTGAAATTAATATCCTGCTCCACATCAATGATCAGGTCAATCATCTGATTCGCTGCAAGCTGTGCTTCTTCCTGCAGGGTCAGCTCCTTATTCCCCCGCAGGTAGGAATTGTTGCCTGCGATGATAAAGGCACCCACAGATCCTGCCACAATGGTCATGATTGCCAGGGACACTATCACTTCTACAAGAGTGAATCCTTTTTTCCCGATACGCATAGTCAACCTCCTTATTTCTTCAGGATTTTGCCGGTTCTGCCGACTGTTGTGATTGTTATCGTTCTTGTTCCATTGCTGATCACAATTTTCTTACAATAGTCCTTGTCCGCATCTGCTGCAGCGCAGGTCTTCTCTTCAAAAGCTCCCGATGCTCTGTTGAACACCAGATGCAGTCCGTCGGTTGCGGACGCATAAGGCAAGGTACCTTTTAATTGTGACAGATTATAGGGAGTGGAATCATCATCAAAATATACTTGTATTGTGATAGGATCCTTTCCAACGATTCTGTCTGATACCTTCGTACCTCCCTGATAGATCTGCGCATGATACTCACCACTCACATCTGTCAGTACAAACTCCACCTGGTTCTGTTCTTTTCCCAGGGTCAGCACTCTCGCCCTCTCAAGTGTCGAAACGATCTCATCCGCACATTTTGCAATTTTTCTTCCGGTGAGTGTTCCCACAGACAATCCAATGACGCCCACCACGATCGCCATGATGGCGACGACGATGATGAGCTCCACCAGAGAGAAGCCACCGTTTTTATTGTTTCTGCCAGTTCTCATATACGATCAGGTCTCCTAAATTAATGTTGCTGTTCAGGTAGGTCTTATTGTTATTCTGCAGGTAACCATCACCGCCGATCAGGAAATCCACCACATGATATTCCTTCTGACCGCCGCCGGAGCCCGTAACCTCCTTGGAATATGTCAGCGCGCGAAGCACTGCTTCCTTGTCCGGTGTCACTTTCACATTCTGTCCTAACAGGATATTACCGCCTGCCAGGATCACACCGTTGAATTCCTTACCATCCTGTATCTTCACATTTCCCGTAGCGATAATAATGCCACTCTTAAATTCATGTCCCGCTTCGGGATAGGTATAATCACCATATACGATGACTGCCTTGCAATCCGGATAAGCAGTACTTTCAAAATATTTCTCTGTATCAACGACCAGTCCCGCACCACGGACCACACCGGTAAAGCTTGTGATCTCGTCTTTATTGACCAGATTACTATATACATTGGCGGCATCCGCTTTTTCGGAAGGGGACAGCTGCTCATAGCCATCAATCAGCTTCTTGCAGAGTGCCTTGAATTTGGAATCATCCGCTGCCAGCTGCTGCTTATAGCCGATGTTGCTCTGATCACTGCCTAATGTGGCATTCAGCAGACTGCCGTTGTAGCTGCCTGTGGTCTGATCCTTGTCGAACATCACCACATTACCTGCCAGGTGCATGATGTAGGCACCGGCACTCTGATTCCGGATCTTGATGCCATCGGTGTAGATGCTGGCATAGGCATCCATGGTACTCTTATTTACCTTATAATAATCCTGAAGATACCGGTTGGCAGCTTCTCTGCCCGCCTGGGTGGAGTTATCAAAGGACACATAATAATACACAATGGTAATCTTGCTGTTTAATCTCTTATAAAAAGTACGGACACCCTGACTATCGCTGCTTCCGTTCGTAATAAACTTCGTAATACCATAGGAAGCAAGGCTGTTACCGCCCAGCATACTGCTGGCTGCATTAAAATCAACTGCCGTATTCCCCATAGTATCTGCCTGCTCCCTGGTCACGGGATTGGAACCCTGTTTTATCAGATCTCCCGGTACCAGATATGCCAGCTGGTCACTTTTGACTGCAATAGACTGCCCCATCAGGATATCCTTGCGGTCGGAGGCGCTGCCATTGGGATTCCCGTCCGCCCCGGTGAGATTATCCTTAGCAGTTTTCGTGGCAATATAGGTATTCCCTGCCAGAGTCAGATTGATCAGGCCGCTCAAATCAATATTCGTTCCGGTACCGTTGACTACAATGGCACTGCTGTCACCGTTCTCCCCGGTGCCGAAGCCTATATACTGTCCGGAGTAATTCTCACCCACCAGACTTCCTGCGGTAAAATTATTATTTGCGCCGTCTATGCGCAGATCTCCCGCTACATAGACATCATTTCCTTTGAAATTCATATTCGCGCTGCCGGTAGACGTCGCTGCTCCGTGCATCGTAATCTTGCCTGCCCACAGTTCTCCATAGCTGTCGGATTCCAGTGTTGCGCCCTTGCCCAGATACAGTTCCGTAGCCGCTACCATACGCTTATCATCATTTTCCTTGCCTGTCGGCTCTTCCAGGGTCAGTGTCACGTTAGCGCTGGTGGTATCGTCCTCATTACCCACCAGTACCTTATCCGCATAGAAGCTTCCGGCGATCTTCGCATCGCTAAATTTGCCGCTCTCCGCTACTATCTGAATATTCTTCTGCGCCACCAGTGACATGCTGGTCAGTGAAGGCAGGCTTACAGCCTGTGCAAAGCTCATATCCGGCATTTTCACGCGGATATCCGTCTGGATTACAGAGACATAACCATTAGCATCGGTATAAATCACCTTTAATTTCTGAAAAGACAATCCGTCCGTGAACAGGGTAAGCTGACCCTTCGGCAGATCACTCACCGCATCTCCGGAGCCGTTTGTGCCTGTCGTCTGCACGGCACCGCCCACCATCTTGATTGTATAAGAATTGACTCCGTCACTGGTCTGTAATTCTGTATATTTCTGTACCTCCGGTGACAGACTGTTGAACAGTTTCTCCAGATCATAGTAATTTAAGCTGGCGGTATCGCTGCACTTATATGCCTTCTGCATACTGTTTAAGAACGCATAGCGGAGCTTACTCTCCTTCTCGGATATGGAAGTGTCATCATAGTTCACCAAAATCTGCGTGTAGGCATCTCCCAGGGATGTGGACGCCTGCTCTTCCATATGGACACGGATCTCATCCAGCACTGTCTCTGCCGAATAGAAGTTGTCCTTCGCCTGCAGGTTATTTGCCTTCATCTGATAGTTCAATAAGGACATATACATCAAAACACTGGCTAAAATGCCAATAAAGGCCATAGCTATGATCACAACGACCATTGCCGAGCCCTTATCGTCTGTCTGTTTATGTAATTTGAAGTCTCTGCCACGTATCTTCATGGTTCTTACGCTTCCTTCCGGATTCTCCTGTTATTCCGTTACCGTTCCTGTCATAGTAATGATCGGACTGCCATCTGCGATCTTGTCCTGTGCATAAACCTTCACTTCCATGTCGTAAATACGATCCTGTGTCCTGGCCGGTGTCAGATTCGTCACGGACATGATGGTCTTCGCCAGTGAATAATTAGTTCCCGTTCCGGCTCCTGCACCAGTCATGCTGGAATTTACAAATACATATGCCGTAAGTCCGTCACTCTTATCCAACAGATTCGTGCGAAGTGTTCCCGCAGACGTCTGTGTCGTGCCGGGAGCCGGCATCCAGCCGGGCCATGCTTCCCGCAGTTCCAGCGATATCCCATACTTACTGCGCATGGTATTATAATCTGTTGCTAAGGTATCCGTCACCATATCTATTTTATCCTGTGTCGCAGTCTGCTCCACTACCAGCAGATTCGTCTCCACATTGTCCGGATTGTTGAACACAATACTGTCTATCATGGCAGGTCTTCCGAAGGCATCGTAATGAGCGCTCTCCACTCTAGGCTGCAAGCAGACAATGATATTCGCCAGCTGATTGCCAAGCTCGCTGACATCATTCACCTGTGCTGCACGGCTGCGCACACTGTCTTCGTTGGAAAAAATCACATAATCCGCTCCCGTCTGCGGATAGTTCGCAGATCTGCCCGTTGCCAGAACCCCGGGATCACAATGATACGTCGTGGATGCCGTTACCAGATATACATCTGTCTCCACCGTAGCTCCCGTTGCCAGCGTTACGTTGATCTTACTGCTGTCAATATTAATCTCTGTCTTCCGTGTAGTATTCTGAATGATATTAGCGTCATAGATTCCTCCGCCGAAATAAGAATAAGCTTCCTTGGCACCGTCCGCCGCTTCGCTGTAGACAGCATTCAGATTACCCGCCAGGTTACTGATATCTACCCGTGCCACACTGTTCACCGCACTGTAGGCTGTGGGATCCACCTTCACCACTACATCATAAGTACCGGAAGTGGTGGAATCGTCCCGGATCGTGTAGGTCCAGATGCCGGTCGTGTCGTCTTTTACTGCGGTATTGGTAAATCCCGCAGGTGAAGCGCCCGTGTAAATATCGGACATTTCCTCCAGAGAATGTGCCTCGAACATTTCCATGACGTCCTCAGCGATCGCCGTGGCATGCATCGTGGTACGGGACTTTGCATTGGTCCTTGCCGATGTCGCAAAGCTGTGCAGCAGTGGCACTACAATGATTGAGAGGATCACAATGGCGATCAGAAGCTCCACCAGGGAAAAGCCTTCATTATTCAGTTGTCTTTTCTTCCTATGCTTCTGCATTACGACAACTCCCGATTAGCAAATCTATTAGTTCACGTTTCCAAATATTGTCTGTACACCCATAGGCATATCGGGAATATAGGGTTCCCCATATACCTTATCCGTGCCCAGCAGATAATAAGTATTCAGGTTCATATTGCCGGACAATTTTCCGTCATCACCGTTATAGCTGATGTTCACGCCCTGGAAGCTTTCTTCTTGCGTCTGCCATTTTGTCGTCAATTTCTCTTGCCTGCTGATTGTAAATATATCGAACCAGCCCCTTGAAATCATCATAGGTACATTCGATACTGATGCCCAAAGGCACCTCATACATATGAGTCTCCGCATAGGTGGTTCCCTCTGTGGAGACAGGGGATGTAGTAACCGTGGTCGTATCTGTGCCCGACACTGCGGCATCTGCTTCCGCTGCTGCGGTATCCGCCGGTGCATCCGCAGTTGCAGCCGCCAGGGCAGAATTGTCTGCGGAAGCCTGTGTTCCCTTCTATATTTAATCTCCTATGGTTCCGAAAGTGATGTTTGCTACATAGGTTCTGGTAGCATCCTCCATGTTCTTCACCATCATAATGCTGTCTTCCGTTAAAATATCTGCGGGGAAACGATTTTCAAACCCGGTAATATATGTCTTCATCTTCTCGGTAGCAGCCAGATAATCTGCCTTACGCTGCTCCAACACCTCCAGTGTAGACACCTGGGATCTTAATGACATATTCTGACTTTCCATAGAATCCGACAACTCATTGAATTTCGCATATACAAGGAAATAAGTCACCACGACCAGAAGAACTCCCAGTACAGCAATCAAAAGCTGAATTTCACTCTTTTTTACTTTCATCTCTTATCCGCCTCCTACTGTGCTGTGGTACCGGTTGTATCTCCGGTGCTTTCGGTCTCTTCGGTATCTGCGTGGATATCCGCATAAGTACCTGTAATAGAGAAAGTAACCGCCGATTCTCCCAGTTCATTCTGCGTATCTGTAATATTGCTGATCTGTACATCCTCGATGCTCTCCATATTGCGGATATTCAGAATCGTTCTTGCTGCTGCAGCCTTACCTTCCACAGTTACAGACATACTGATTCCTTCCATATCCGAACTGAAGCTGTTGGTCCAGAAGCTACTGGGTAATATCTGCTCCAGCTCATTGATGAACTCCACGAGATTCTCATTGGGATTCTCGGTATACTCATACAGATATTTGTATTTATCATACTGTGCTGCCGCTGAGAGATATTCATTATATACTGCCTGCGCGGGCTGTAATTCCTCAACCCTCGCCTGCAGAGCCACATTCTCTGCCACGGTGCCGAAGTATCTGGTCAGGGAAGTGACTGCCATGGCGATGGACAGGATCACGCCCAGTACCAGGACCGCCACACTGACGAAGGTATAGTTCGTGCCGCTGACTACGGTCATGCCCTTGGCCTTCTGCTGGCTCTTATCGATCAGTCCCACGGGGGCAAGTACTGCGCCCAGACAGGAAATATAGGCTGCGGGTCTGGTGGAACGGATAGCCTTGCTCATGCCGATCTTGTCTTCCATATCGGACAAGGTATGTACCTTGCGCTCCAGGCAGTTGGTGAACAGCTTGCTCATGCCGCTGAAGCTGCCGCCGAGGCCGGTGACGTAAGTTCTCTCAATAGGTGTATCACCATTTCTGGAATCATAGAAATCAATGACACGGTTGACACCGACGATCAGAGGTTCCAGGGTAGCGGTGATCTTCTGTCTGGCTGCTGTGACTTCCACATTGCCGGCATCTTCGTCTTCCCAGCGTCCGGCATTTTCCTCCCAGAGCTTATCTCCCTGATGGAGTACTCTGTTCAGGCAGGTCTTCTTCTGGAAACGCTCTACCGCGCTCATGGGATCGTTCACGGCATAGGCACCGGATGCGATCATGGTCTCGATGGCATCCTGCACGCCGTATGCCACGGTTCTCTGTAACAGCACCTTACCTGCGGAAAGCACGGTCACGATGGTGTTGTTCTCATCGATCTTGATCATCATGGTAACTTTTTCGGACTTCTCATCACGAAGGATCTGGTATAAGCTGTTGCTGCTGTAATCGAAGCACTCAACCTCCCAGCCGCACATCTGCGCCAGCTGGTACCAGACGCACCTCGATCTCCGACGCATCCAGGTCTTTGGGCTGGGCGGCGGTAAG
>OGYK01000982.1_pt1 | contig 22217 bp, 13 predicted proteins | sample 1576501 | NCBI WGS metagenome assembly OGYK01 (sample SAMEA3541530, study PRJEB24748) | human gut metagenome | biome: human gut; feature: human-associated habitat; material: faeces | place: China | collected 2012
CGAGTGCTGTGCCGCCTCGATCGAGTTGAGCATGACCGAGATGTCGCCCGACGTCGGGTTCTTCATGCCGACCGGGATGCCGATGCCACTCGCAATCATGCGGTGGAACTGGTCTTCAACCGAGCGCGCGCCGACCGCCGCATACGACAGCAGGTCCGACAGATAACGGTAGATTTCCGGATAGAGGATTTCCTCTGCACACGTGAAGCCCGTCTCGCGCACGACGCGCGCATTCATCTCGCGAATCGCGATGATGCCGCCGAGCATGTCTTCCTTGCCCTCCGGGTCCGGCTGATGCAGCATGCCCTTGTAGCCGATGCCGATCGTGCGCGGCTTGCTCGTATAGAGGCGCGGCACGATGAAGATCTTGTCCTTGACCTGTTCCTGCACCGGCACGAGGCGATGCACGTAATCGAGCACGGCCTCTTCGTTGTCGGCCGAGCACGGGCCGATGACGAGCAGGAAGCGGTTATCCTTGCCCGTCATGATGTCCGCGATAGCCTTGTCGCGCTCCACCTTGATCTTCTTGACGCGGTCATCTATCGGGAACTGCTCCATGAGCTCCTGCGGCGTAGGCAGCCTACGGATGAATTCCATTTGCATTTCCATATTCAGTGACTCCTCTCTGACGCTTCTGACGCTGTGATGCCTACCATTATATCATAGATTCTGCCGCCACCATAGAGAGCACATGACAAAATTCGCTATATCCGCGAAAAATTTTCAGCAAATGTCGCGTCCTTCCTCACGAAGCGCACAGAGATACAATGGGAATGCAATGATTCACTTCGAGACAGCGACCCAGCCCTCTGCCGGGATGATGCGGTAGAGCTCCTCCGGCGTCAAGCGCACGGCGCTGTGGTCATCGCCCGCCGCCGGGTAGACCGTCTCAAAGCGGCGCAGCGACTCGTCGAGGTAGACCGGCACACCCTCCTTGATCGCGAACGGGCAGACGCCGCCCGGTGCATGGCCGATGAACGCTTCCACCTGGTCGAACGGGATCATGCGTCCCTTCTTGTGGAACGCCTCCTTGAAGCGGTGATTGTCCACGCGCACATCACCGGCAAGGATGACAAGCAAGGGCGCGCCGTCCACGAGGAACGACATCGTCTTCGCGATGCGCCCCGGCTCCACGCCGACTGCCTCAGCGGCAAGTTCCACCGTCGCCGTCGACGCCTCAAACGTAATGACGCGATCCGCCATCCCCTTCTGCTCCAAAAATGACATGACTCTCTCGATTGACATAGCGATTCTTCTTTCTGCCTGAACTTCAAATGAATTCTATGTTGCAATAGCATTCGCCAGCCAGCCGCGAAATCCTGCCTCAGTCCTTCTTCTTTTTTCCAAACAGCAAGTCGAGCACCATGCGACCGACCTTGCGCTCGACGCCCGACTTCGTCGTCGGGATACCCGTCTGCCGCGCAAACTGGCGCTTCGCATCCGTGATGCCGAGCAAGGTCTTCCAGCTGAACCCACCCTTATTCATGCGATTCACCTCCATCAGAATCCGCCGTCGTCGCCGCCATCATAGCCGCCACTGTAGTCATCTCCACCGTAGTCGCCATAGTCCTCATCATAGTCAGAACCAGAATAGTCGCCATAGCTGCCGTAGTCGTCATTGCCGTAATCACTGTAGTCCGACTGACCATCCCCATAGTCGTTGTCATCATCGACCGACCAGTCATCATCCCAATCGATACCGTCGTCGCTCAGTTCATCGTCATCCGCATCATAGTCATCGGGATCCTCAGTGGCATCGGCCTGATCATCTGCATCGTAGTCGTCTGCAACATCACTGTAACCATCCATATCATCTGCATCATAGCCATCCGCATCGTATGTATCTGCGTCCGACTGCTGCTGTACGCGCTGCGCCGCAGCCATCTGGTCGAGTCGCGCCTGCTGCGCCTCCGCATCGTGATGATGCATCAGCGCCGCGCCAGCCACAGCACCGGCCACCGCCGCAGCCGCCGCCATGCGGCTGTCGTGCTGCCGGTTCAGCATATTCTGCCGATGGATTTTCGCCAGTTCCCGACACTGCTCCGCCGTCAAGCGCGGCCCAGCCACAGCCGTCCGCGATCCCCCCTGCGGATGCACCTTCTTCTCCATAGGTGCTGCCGACAAATCCCGCTTCTCCTCCGGACGAGCCGAGACACTTTCCACCGGCTTCGACGCCTTGCTCCCCTGCGGTCGATTCCTCAAGAATACAGCTGCACCGACAACCAGCACAACAAGCAATACCGTACCCATACCCATGCAAAACACCTCCAATCTTAAAGTGCTCCAATTCAAGACACGTCGACCCAATATTCTCGCAGCAACGCGAGTACAAACTCTTGACATACAGGTCCAGTCCCGAGGTCCCATGGATCTTGGTTCAACAAGATGCTATTCGAGATGATGCGCACATCGAGAAATGGCACATCGAATGATTGGCAGACCTGTGCGACAGCATCTCCCTCCATCTCCTCTGCCAATGAGCCATAAAATCCATGCAGGAAATCGATGCGATCCACTTCACAGTTCCAGCTGTCGCACGTCGTGATGGTTCCCTCGACTACCCTGCCATGTTTGTACCTTGCAGCAACACGACGGGCAGCAGCAAGCAGAGTGGGGCTTCCCGCATGATAGACCTCTTGCAGGAATTCCTTCCGATCCTTGTTCCAAGCAAAGACACCGAGCTGTTTCAGCCCGCGGTAATCGACTCCCGCGCCAGCCGCGCGATAATACGTCTGCCAGGCAGAAGAATTTGCTGTCTGCACCCCGAGCACGATGTCGTAAACAGACAGCGATGCATCATGGGCGCCAGCCGTTCCCTGGCTGATGATTGCCTGAGGATGATACCGCGCAATGGCAAGCGCCGCCAAAGCTGACGCATTGGCCATGCCCCACTGCGTCTCACAGACTACCAGCCCATGTCCTTCAAGCACTCCACGCGCACACCGGAATGGCCCAAACGGCTCCTCCCGGACTTCCGTCATCTGGTCGATGATATGCTGCGTCTCCACGCTCATCGCACCTTGGACAACAATCGGACCTTGTTGATTCTTCACAAAACACAACCCCTAACACAACGCCCATACCTACTCTAACAATCAAAAAATTCGAGATGTATAGCCAAAAGTCCTGCAACAACGTCTCGTGGTGTAAACAATGAGAGCATCTTGCGCCAAAAATATGCATCAAAAAAGCTCCGCTGCATGAGCAGTGGAGCTTTGACGGTTCATTTTATTTGAGCAGTCCTGCCTCGTAGACAATGAAGAGAATGGTGAAGCCTGCGAGATACAGGAAGCCGAAGACACCGAGCCAGAACAGGCCGCCCGTGACTTTATGCGCTCCGCTCCGCACGAGGGAGAAGTTCAGCAGCGCAAAGAACGGCGTCGAAACAAAGGAGCAGATCATCGCGAAGTAGAGAAGCGTTGCCACGTCGCTCATGAATCCGGCAATGATGACAATGCCGACAAGGGACGTGACCGTCATCCAGATATTGAGGTTGCGAGCCGAGCTCTGATCCTTTTTCATCAGGAGGCGCAGCGCCTCATTATTGGCACGGGAATCCTGTTATTGTTTCACCTTCGCAAACACATCACCAATGTCCCCATCCATGCAGATACTCCTGTTTGCAATTTCGATTGGGCAGGATGCTTCTCTGTAATTGATGCAGGCATACACTGCGTTCTCATTTGCCAAAGTCATCTGCCAAAACGGATATTTTATAATGACTCAAACTTCGCAGTTGCTAAATCGCTGAGTTATTCTTAGCGGCAATCTGCAAAATAAAAATAGCATAAGCTATCTCCATTTTGTATAATGAAAGTGACGAAAAATCCACAACAAAACCGGAGAGCTTATGCTATGAATATTGTACCACATCATCATCACTCCTGTGAAGCTGCTTCTTCCAAGATTCAGCGATTCTTTGCTGAGTTCCATGTCGGCCAGATCCTGCGGAGCTGCAATGCCTACAAGCTGCGCGGCTTTGCGGTCATGGCCATCTTCCTCGTCGCGTTCGAGGCGGTGTTCCAGCGGCGTTCCTTCTACCAACGAAAGAAGGATGCGCCAGAGTCCATCCCGTTTGAGCGGGATACGTTCTACCGCTTCCTGAACTCCTGCGCCATCCATTGGCGCAAGTTCACGCTGCTCCTGGGCACAGCCATCATCCAGAAGGCCATCGCACCGCTGACGAGCGGAGCGCGCAGGAATGTCCTCATCATCGACGACTCGCTGTTCAGCCGCAACCGCTCCAAGAAAGTAGAGCTGCTGGCCCGCGTCTACGACCATGTCAGCGGCACGTACATGAAGGGCTTTCGCATGCTCACGCTCGGCTGGAGCGACGGGAATACCTTTCTGCCGCTCAGCCACTGCCTGTTGTCCTCGTCATCGAAGCAGCAGCAACTGCAGGGCGCGTCAGAAGACGTTGACCCGCGCAGCAACGGCGGCAAGCAGCGCAAGCTGGCACAGTGCAAGGCTCCAGAAGTAGTCCTAACGTTACTGCAGGAAGCGCGTGAGACAGGTGCCCCTGCCCAGCACGTCCTGTTCGACTCGTGGTTCTGCTCACCGGCATCGCTACACCAGATCCATGAACTCGGCTACGACGTCATCGCACGTGTCAAGAAAAGCGAGAAGATGCACTTCTGCTTCCGAGGCCGCATGCAGGACGTCATGGCCATCTACCGGAGCCAGAAGAAGCGCCGCGGGCGCTCCGCTTACCTGCTCTCCGTAGAGGCCGAGGCCGTCAAGGATGGCGAGCGCCTTCCCGTACGGCTGGTCTATGTCCGCAACAAGAACAAGCGCAGCGACTACCTCGTCCTGGTCTCAACGGACCTGACACTGTCAGAAGAAGGGATTATTCAGACTTATGGCAAGCGCTGGAACATTGAGGTCTTCTTCAAGATGTGCAAGTCCTACCTGAAGCTGGGCAAAGAGACGAGATCCATCTCCTACGACGCCCTGACCGCTCACACGGCCATTATCTTCGCGCGCTATATGATGCTCGCTTTAGAGCAGCGGCGCAATATGGATGAACGGAGCCTTGGCGAGCTCTTTTACCTGACGATAGACGAGCTGGAAGACCTGCATTATCTGGACGCTCTGGCCTCACTCCTGAGCCTGCTGATGGACTGCGCGAAAGAAGCAGAGATTCTTGACGAAGAGCAGGTTAACCAGCTGCTCGATCTGTTCATGGCAAAACTGCCCGATTTATGGGGAAAGTGCCTGAAACAGTGTGCATGATGTGATGACGACGGATGTCTGAAAACCCGATGAATCCTTGTCTCATAAGGGTTTCAGGTGTGCGAAGTTTGAGTAATAATTGGTAAACTCATGATATCCCCTCCACTTCATCACTCTGCATAGCGAATACCAAACCAGTTTGCATTATCGTCCCAAAACAAATTTACACTACTTACAACGCATTCCCCTTTATTGGCCATTTCCGTCCTGGATACAGGATGTCCTTTATATGTGTAAGGAGGCTGATCTGTATTGCGTCCCCAAATATTACAATCACGGTCTCTTGCTACACCAATTAATCTTAATTCTCCATTTTCTATCCTAGGTATGATATCCTGAAACACCAGACCTGCTCCTTGAAGATTATCTAAAGTTGCATAAGTAACATATTTACCATCTTGCTTGCTAATCAGCCATACACCATTGGCATCACATTCTGAGGTATACTGTTTACCTTTTATGATTAATAAAAAGTTTTTTCCCGTTTCTGTAGTCAGCTTATATACACGGAAATATGGATATTTATCTACCGAAAAAGAAAGATAATCATGCACATCATTTGTATCAAGGAGCTTTACATATCCACCCGTGATGGTGACTACGTCTTCATGACCTGTTCTATAATAGTAATGATCAGTATATTGATTGAAGTAAGTCTTGAGGTGCAATCCCTCATTATTCATGGTAAAATATACTCCATCTATATTTCCCGTTGGAGATAGTTTAGGCATATTCTCCATACTCATGACTTCTTCCATATTCACCATTTGATCTGCATAGACCGGTCCAATATAAAACATCATAATTGGCAATATTAAAGCTATTATTCTCTTGATCATAAATTTTCACTCCCTAACAACTAATTAATTACAATGCTTTATAGTATCCTTCAATAAATTTAGCCATAAGTCGACGACGTTTATCCAAGAATGTTTCATAATCCTTATAAGTCATATTTACAATATCTTCTGGTATAGCATTCTCTGCTAAGTTGCGCTGTAAGTCATCGATATTAGTGATATTGCCAATATTATCCTTACCATCTGGCTGTTGCTCTCTAATCTTACCAAAGTAGATATTAGGTGCATTATCGCTAATAGCCTTATTTACCTGCGTATCCAAATAAGTATAGTTCGCTACCTGATTATAGAGAGCACGATTATTCAGGCCATTTTTCTGCAGATATGCTTTTGGAAAAATATGATGGACGTCACCGGTTAATTCTACAAGATCTCCAATCGAAGTTCCCCTTTGGAAAAGAGAGCTACTGCCACGATTAATCTGAGCAGCGATAAACGTATGAAAGGCTGGACTATTAACAGAATTAGTTGTCAGATTTTGCGGCAACGTAACCTGCCAGAATGTATCGGATAGTACCGACGCCTCAATTTCTGCCGAGAATGCCAGAAATCCCTTTTCATTGATAAGACGGATATCATGACTCATCATAGATTCTGGTGAACTAACATATCGGCCTGTAAGTGTTGACAGCACAAACCATTTCTGTACATGATGCGAGACCTGTGCCGCAGGGATGTTCTTATCCTTAGTTAAACGCAGATAAATCATATAGGCAAAATCAAGTGTCATATGCGAATTGATCAATTTAGATGATCTAAATCCTGCGCTCTTTATCGCTAGTACAAAGTTTTGAAAGTGATATTTATTGATAAAATCATCTAGACCAACTTGAAGCTTTTTATACGACTCTTCAATGATATCCTCGCTGTATTCTTTCGTTTCGAAATTACGGCCGGAGAGCAAGCTAACAAGATCCGCTAATTTACCACGATTAAATTGAGACATAAAGGCTACATGCAATACATCACTATAATCAGGATCATAAATTGCTTCATTATCATCAGCCAGCCATTTAATTTTCTCTACATATGGCGTCGCTATAAATTCCGTATCCTTCATCATTTGCGCATAGAAGTCTGGCTTGACAGCAAGATGACAAAAATAATCAACAATTTTACGTAAAAGATTCCCTCCATGTACCGTATCTGCTGCTAATTTCGACATGACAAAATCAGATTGACTCAGTGCCGTGCCTTTGGAGTTGATACGAATGAAAATTTCTGTGACTTCATCAATATCGAGATTCTGATCTAATTCAATCACACCAATATTCCGATTTTCAATTTCTTTAATACTAGTTATCGTGTCAGCTAGTTCATCAACATCAACTTCAGGATTTTCTGCTACATAAGAGTTTTCAAATGATCTTTGACGGAATTCAGGTTTAAAAATCACAGAAATATCTGGAATCCATTTTTTATCACGCACACGTGAAGCATCAAGTACGGCAAAACGTTTAGTTGCATCTGTGGCCTGTGGATTAAAGGCAATTTTTATTCGTTCATGATTGAAATCTTCATTCATGACCTCTTGTCCGACAAGTGCGGCCATAATAGCAGTAATACGCTGTTGGCCATCAATTAATATATGTTTGCCACGAGAAATTCCACCATCTTTTGTCCGTATATCTGGATTTTGCCAAGTAATGATATACCCCGTTGGATAGCCATTATAAAGTGAGTCGATCAGATCTCGTACTTGATTACGTCGCCAAACAAACGGCCGTTGAATTTCTGGAATAACAAACTCGCCAGCCTCTATCTTTGCAAGAATGTTTTTCACCGTGAATTGTATTAAAGTAAATTTATCGTTTCCCATGCACAATTCCTTTCTATTACTCTCCTAAGACAATGATCGATCCTACTCCAAAAACTCCGATTTCCTACCGTAACTCGTAATAAAAGCACCCTTTTGCGCTCTTGTCAAAGCTACATACAACAAACATTTCTCAGCAGTAATCGCCTCGTTCTTAGCCACTGGTTCATCTATTTCTACAGCTTGTTTCAGTGGCACAATGCCCGCATTAACTCCAGCGACAAAGACATACTGGAACTCCAGGCCTTTAACGCGATGCATCGTGGCTAAACGAATGCCTTGTTGCTGCCGATCATCCATCTTTTCTTTCTTGAGCTCGTAGCAGCGGAACCCACGCTCTGTAAGAGCCTTTATATAATTGTCCAAGAGGTTATGCGTGCGAGCTGTCAGGCAAATATCCTGCAGCGGTACATTATTTTTCTGCAGTTCTTTGATTTGTTCTTCGATAAAATCGATTTCCTGATTAGCGGAGCGGAACGATTTAACTACAGGCTCTTCACCATGAGTAAGCGACTGGCACTCATCATGGCTTAAGACATCACCATCAAGATCGTCGAAGGAAATTCCCTGCAGTAAGGCAAAAGCATAGGCACGTGTCTCTTCTGTAGTACGATAGTTAATACGTAAAATGCTGCTGCGGCCACGCACCTGGATGCCGCATTTTGACAAAACCGTTTTGTTGCGATAAATCCTCTGATGGGCATCTCCTACAATGAAAATATCATTACGGTGCGGTTCCCCAGCAATGCTGCGCAAAAGTTCCATAGCAATCTGGCTAAAGTCTTGTCCTTCATCGACGATGATATACGGATAAAGGCTTTGATGTTGTTTCACTACCAACAAGCGGCATTCATCCATAGCCCAATTTACATCACGCTTGCCAGCTGCTTTCATTTGTCGCTGATAGACTTCGCATACCTTCCATACCTGTTGACGTTTTTTTCGATCCAGACGGACGCCACGCCCGTTACGCGAACAACGCAGATACTTTACCCCCGTCATCGCATGCTGTGGGACGATGACGCGAGCCCATTCATCCATATAAAAGTCTACTGGCAATCCCAAGGCATCGGCCATGGTCTCATCAATAGCATTTTCCCACATGTTCTCCAAGACCTTGGTATCATACTCAATACGTGCCTCATAGCCAGCGCTGCGCATATAATTGGATACCCAAGCATCGAGATTGATCACCTCAATATGCCGCAGTTCTTCTGTTGTACAGATTGTCTGCAGGTTTTCACGAATGTCCGCTGCCAGATTTGCCGTAAAGGTCGTAAACAACACTTTTCTGTGATTATCCAGTGTACCAGCTAACTTCTTGGCACGATGCATGGCTACAACGGTCTTACCTGTACCAGCGCCGCCAGTAACACGAGTAGAGCCAGAATAATCCTTGTTGACGATTTTCCGCTGCGTTGGATGCAGGAAAACACGCCATTTATCTAACGGACGAGCGAGCATAGCTTTTAAATCATCTTCACCTTCCAATACACGGAAGAAACGCTGATTGTTTGCCGTGTCCAGTGCTTCTCGTAGATCTTCAGGCTTCTGTTCATCCTGCTCTGCTGCCATCAAGTCCAGTACTTCATTGACAGGGAATCCCTCTGCCAACCAGGAAAGGCCTTCATAAACATCGGCTGTCAGATTATCCTTGCTCTTCTTGAAGTCGTCCTTGCTCGTAAAGGAACGCACATATGGCAGCTGTTCTTCTGGCACACCCAGTTTCAATAAATCTGCATCGGATACATCTTTGAAGATGCCGGGTACTTTTACCTGCTCCGTGATTTCCTGTACGCTATAAAGCTGAATCGCTCCCGTAAACGGATTGACCTTACAGCGCTTATTTTTAGCCCACTGGTAAGCCTTATCATGATGATCGACCCAAGCCAGCATATATACGCCAGTCTTATCCTGACGAAGAACAATACCACGATACGTATCATCGATGCGTACAGACCAAACATTCTTATCCAAGTTGCTGGCGACTTTTTCATAGTGAATCCCCGGCGAAGTCGGATTACTGCGGAATTTTATCAAGAAATCAGATGTATGTTTTTGTGCTTGCTCCGGTAATTTAGCATAAGATGTCAGAAAACTATCGGCTATTGCTACTTTTACTACATCACTCATGCTTCATGACCTCCAAATATCGCTTTTACATCTTCCGTTGTCTCATCAAAGACCTGCCAGCCGGCTTGCTCAACGTTATGACGTGCCTCATCGCACTCCTGCAGAATAAATGCACATTTTAGCTGAGACCAGCCAAGCTCCACATTATCTATGACGGTATCTCCATCCATTAAATCTTCCATGATCACATCTGGTACAGGCACGCCGGCTTGCTGTAGCGTATGAACAAAGGCCAGCTCCCCTTCATCAGCAAATTCACTAAGCTGCTGTAAGACGTTATCCCAACCGCCTTCATCAGCTTCATCAGCTTCACCATCCGTATCTGCCGCTGAATTGGGTATATTCAAGGCAAGATAGACTTCCTGCTCAAGTCCCCGTTCTGTAACTGCGATGAAAGTATTGGCAAACTGCATGACATTACAGAAATGCCACAAGCCATTCCATTCCGCTTCATATTGTGCTTCTGGTCGCAATTCTGGACGATCTTCAAGAATCGCAGCAACTACAGTGCTCTTTTGTCTCATATCGATGCCAGCCAAGCAACTCACAGCTGCTTGTGCTTCTTTTGAATTAGGATGCCATTGGCCAAAAATCGTTTCCCGGAAAGCGAATTGTATATCTGAAAAATGAGTTTCCTCACAGATATGATTCACCTTCTGTTGCCAACTATTAAATTCGATCTCCATCCGCATTTGCTGTGGATTTAACAATGCCGCAGCATAAGCATTTGCCTGTTGCTGGAATTCGCTTTCTGCTTTTGGCAAGGACAAATACTGCAGCAAAAGTTCCAAAGCAGTCATCTTCTCTGGAGAGAGATGATTCCCCGGATATTTTTTCATTTGCATATTATATCCTTTGACCAATGGCATTTTATTCGCATCCAACGTCTGCGTAGCATAGGGATCCTGTTTGGCAAAAGCCTCCTGTACATCTTTATAGCTAAGCGACCAGACACGGAAATTGCCACTGCGATGAATCGCTTCTCGCTTTAAGGTATCGTCAGCAAGCTCATCCTTATGGTAGGTGAAGCCATCGGTAAAAACAGCTACAGGCAAATGTTCCTGATCATCAGCAAAGTTTGGCCAGAGCACGAAGTCAGGCTTGCATTTGACGCTGACGCCTTGCTCCATATCCAAGGATACTTGTGGCTCAATCTCCCAAGAATAATCTACACCATCTTCATCCTCATTTCCCGTATGAATGTTCATAATGTAGCCCTGCTTATCATGTACGAGAGACTGTTTCAGCTCGATCTTGCGCTGTGCATTGCTGCTCTTTTCCAGGGCTACGACAAATTGACGCTCCAATTCGCTATCAAAAAGGTGATTTGTCGCGACCTGATCCAGTTTCGCGATCTCCTTGATATTGTCTTTACCGCTAAGAATCGCATGCAGGAGCTGGATTGCCACTTTTCTAGAGAGATTGCCGATATTCTGGCTCTGACGATAAGCGTAAAGGCAATGATAGCAGCCATCTTTCTCCGGATCGTTACCACACGAGCAATTCTCCAGCACCTGTAATGCCTTTTCGAAAATTTGAATCAAAGCATCATCATGCTGTAGAAGCTGCTTTAGATAGCCCGTTCCTCCCGGTACAGAATCGTATATTACCAGATACTGTTTACGGTAGTCCGCATCCTTTACCGGCACTTCACAAATGGCTGCACGCAAGTGATCGACATTACCAAAATACTCTCTCATGCCCAACATAAATGCTGACGTAAAAGATTCTGTCTTGACTTTCGTGCCAATGGTAGCTGTCTCTGGAATAAGCAAACGAAGCACCTCTGTCTGGAATTCACGATATAAGAACAAGCAGTCATCTTCTGATTCTTTTGCCAAAGCCGGTTTCTTTTTTACCGGACAATACGGTGCATGATTAATCGTCCCCTTATCATCCATGATGCAGCCACAATATTTGCATACACGGAACCCCTTGCGTGCTTCTTTTTCGCCATTGACCGTCATCTCTTCGGCTTTTGAGATATCCGCCTCACCGAAGTTGATTTCTCTAAGAACGGCCTTCTTCACAAACTCATAGCCAAAGGGGAACTCATCATTGTTCATGGCATAAGCTTTTTCAATATCATGTGCTTCGTCGACATCAACCAGCAGTTGCTTTGTATAGAATTTAATCTGACGGCTTTCATTGCCATCATCAATCATGCTCTTGGCCATATCCATATGCGAATAAACCAATTTCACTTTGAGCATATCTCTTACCTGGCCGATATCTTCCCAAGATAAGCTGCCACAATGCGGACAAGGATTCTTGCCCGTCTGCTCCGTCTCTCGTTCTGCATGGGCACAATCTGGGCAAAGGCGCCAGCGCTCTGGCTGTGACGAATGCAAATCCACTCGGTTGATCGTAAAATGATGGCCCCCCGCGTAGAAGCTATTATTCGGCGCAAATTCGCTGATAGCCGAAGATGCCGCTCTTTGATATTCATAGACACGATTCGTATAGTGCGGTTTCTTTTGTGCCGAAGGTGTGTTATCATCCTCGTCATCGCGACGAAATAGCACTGCCTTTAAGGTAATGCCTTCTTCCGGGAACGCATAGTTTGGCAGCATACCTTCATCAGACAAGAAATTGAACGTATCTCTTCTACGAATTTCCTTTTTTACATTCAGCAGTGCATGTTTCTCCTGCTTCAGTTCCTTGATTTCTGCATCATAGGAGCTATCCTTCGTCTTTGCTTTATACTCAGCCAGTAAAGTATCCAAAGCTATGATATTTTTATTCAAGCCATCGATTTCATCGGCCATCTCATCAAAGCATTCCTTGATGCTCACCTGCAGGGGCGAAGCCGCCAGGCCATTTCCCTTGGCGAAATGCTCCAGCTCTTGCTGCGTTCTCTTATCGATATCCCGCGCAAAGAGGCCCGTAAACATCTGGAAAAGCGAAGTCAGATTCCGCTGCACGTAGTTCAGGTAATTGAACGGGAATTTTTCAGCATTGCCATTCGAAAGGTTTGTCAATGCCTGTCCGAGATGCTGCGGGATAGCTGATTCGTCAATCCCGCTCTTGACCCAATTGTCAAAGCAAAAGGCCGTGAACTGCCGTTTCAAAACAGCAGACGCCTTGAGGAAAATATGTGGAGCAGCCATGCTCCCCTGCATCATATCGAGGGGATCTACGTAGAAATATAAGTCATGTGGCCTTGTATTCGCTGTCACCATCACCAGAGAATTGCCGTCCGTACGGCCGGCACGACCGACACGCTGCAGGAACTGCGCCTTTCCTGGCGGCACGCTGCAAAGAATAACAGAGGACAAATCACCAATATCAATACCGAGCTCCAAAGTTGGCGTACAGGAAAGCACATTGGGATCCCAAGGACGCCGCTGCTCCTTTTTGCCACGTTTAAAGTCATTCTCTACCTGTTCACGGTCTTCTCGTGCCAAAAGGCCCGTATGCTCATGAGCATGAATGCGTACGAGATCACCAGAGCTATACAGACGGCCATAATACCCAAGACTGCTTTCATCTGCTTTTACCAGATAGCCTGAGCAATTTTTTCTGGCGCATCTAGCTCCAGCCATCAGTTCCGTTGCATCACCAGCAAGACTGCGTTTCGTCCCGCAAACATCGCAACGCAGCTGATGTACATCAGCAGAAATATAGACTCGATCTTTTGCCAAAGCATAGACATGAATATAATTTTCCTGCATCGGTATCTCATGCAAAATTCCCATATGCAGAGCTTCTAGCAAGATAATTTTGCTGATATCTGCCGGTAGATCATCATTACGTAACAATAAATTCAAGTCATCTCCGCTAAAGCAGCATTCAATCCAATCGAGATATTGCGTGGACCGATAAGATTCAAATACAAACGGGGTCTTGCCTTTCCCCTCCCAACTGCAAAGGAAACGTGGGTTGTTACGTCCGGATTGCAAGCCCGGCAGCCACCAGCGATCTGGCGGACCTGGAAGCAAGAAATGCGGTTGATATCTCCCTCTCACGTTCTCCTGGCAGAAACCATAATATACGCGATCGTCAAAAGCACCATGCTGCCGCAGCAAAGTCAACCAGCCAATCACCATCCGCTGAAATGCTACCTCATCTGTAGAAGACATGATGCCCAGTTCATTGATAATCCGTTCCTGCACGCGTTCCGCTAATGCCTGAATATCTTCCGGAGCAAAAGTCAGACAGGAACAGCTTGACTTTTCCAACGTACGACCAATGCGACTCGTCACGCCGTATTCCAGCATAATCTCATAGGAAAGTCGCTTGCGGATATCCTCTAAGAGCCTCTTGGCATATTTATCTTTGCCATACGTGCGTTTTTCCCGCAGCTCCTGATACGCCTGCATCCAGGTCATATTGGGTGGAATAAAAAAGCTGACAAATTCTTCCCGTGTAAGTTTCTTCTCCCAATAGTCACAGAACCCCCGCGTGAAATCGTCCAGATTTTTCCCTGCCCCATCGCCATTAAGAATATAATGCTGAATAGCGCCACGCAGGCCAAAACGCCAAGTTCGCGCATTAAAGAAGCCGGCCCTATGTGCTGCATCCTGCACACTGTCCGAGAAGGCCAATGTCTTTTTATCATCGTTGAAACGAGAGGCCATCAACTGAGAGATGCTGGCACTGATTTCCGTTGTGCTGCGCAAGCCCATCAGCGAAATCCCGCGACGGCTGCCGCAGAAGGGACAAACGTACTGGTGCGTTTTATTCGAGCCAGACTGTACAGATCTCTTAGGCACCAGAACATCAATCAATTCTCCATGATCATTGGGGCAATACTGCTCATTTTCTGCATTAAGAGTCAAATGATGACAGTTAGGACAAAGTTTCGCTGGATAAAATTCATCCGACGCTTCCTCCTTGTTGCCCGGATACATCAATACAATCTTGTCACTGGCATTAAAATACAGATTGTAAAAAGTCTCAAGCTTATTGACTGCTGCCTCGTTGCGTTCATCGAGGATCGCAGCCCAGCCAGTCGCACCACAGTCACGACAATTCACCACCGGCAAATAATCTTTTCGCTGCTGATCATTGAGGTCTGGGGCCAGCATGTACGTAACGTTCTTCCCGCTAACACGCCCGAGCAGGCGGCGCAGCTCACGCAGCCAGAGCTGTACCTGTACAAAGAGGAACGGCCTCGGTTTTTCTTCTGTACCAGAACGCGCAAAGGATACCAATGAAAACAAAGCGTCAAGGCCTGCTGCCTTATCGCGCCACTCTTTCATCACGGGATAACGATTCTTCAGCTCTTCATAAATCTTATCATCCTGCCAGTAATTTCCCTGCGTGAGGCCCAATACATCCTGGAAGAATGCATGTGCCTTCAAAGCCTGACCAAGGCGTATACGACCGGACATGTCTTTCTTATCGGCAGAAAAGCCCGACTGAGGGAACCAGGCATCGAGTGCTGCCTGCAAATACGCTTGTTCGTCATCCTCTTCCGACAGCTTCCACAGATTTTCTACCTGTTCGGCAGTCGGCAAAGCTTGAAACGACCTCTCAGCATCGGCAAAAAACTCTTCCGGACGCAGTCGGTCTTCCGTAATCAACGCATCATCATCGAAGTTTTCTCCAAAGATCTGCTCGGCATACTTGATGATATCCTGATTACTGCTGCGACCTCCCATCGTTGCTGACGTACCTACGCAGCAAAGATAGCCCGTTGGCGTATAGAGGCGTGACTTTAGGCGGCGAAGGAGGCAAGCTAGATCTGTGCCCTGCGCACCATCAAATGTATGAAATTCATCCACGACGATGAACTTCAGCGTATCCGGGCGATTATCACGCCAAAGCCCTGCATCCTTAGGACGAACAAGTAGATAGTCCAGCATCTTATAGTTCGTCAGCAAGATGTCCGGGGGATTGTTGATCATCGTCTCATGGTCCGTGATCACGCCGAGAATGCCGTTCTCCTTATCAGGTTTCGACATCATGACAGCACCCTTGCCGCGGCCTCCGCCGACGTACATACCGGCCGTAATGCCCGCTTCTGCCAGACGTGGACTCTCAAAGATACTTTTGGCCATACGTCCTGCCTGGTCTGTTGCCAGAGCATTCATCGGATAAATGATCAACGCCTTGATGCCACGCTCATGGCGATGCTGGTAGCAGTATTCAAGCACCGGATTCAAGAAACACTCCGTCTTACCAGAGCCAGTCCCTGTCGCCACGAGTGTGGACCTGCCGCCGTCGGTTACCAGCCGTTGATAGCTCTTTTCCTGATGTACATACGGCAGAAAAGGCAGCTTCACACCATCAAAGCAATCCGGCATCTTCTCGGCCTTGCGAAAAGGCAGTTTGACAGAAATATACGGGGCATGTGTCACCGCATCCCCTTTATCAAACATAGACGCAATCGAGCCAGCAAAGGGCGCATTGGTCATAGGAAACGTAGTAGCAAGATAGTCCTGGATGCCTTGCTGCAGTTGTTTGGCGAGTATGGATGGCAGCACAATGATTCCCCCTATATAGAAAAAGAGCACCTGTCAAGGAATGACAAGTGCCCAAAATAAAAACTAGGGCACCGTCAGCAACGATGCCCTTACAAAAGGTAAAACCCTTTTGATGCTGGCATCATTATACCCTTTCAACGCAAAAATGTCAAAACACGTAAATTTACTTTATCGTTCAAAGTAATGGTTTCTTTATCAATGAATTATTTAGCCTGTTCACCTCCATATTTCTTCTCGAAAAATGCCCATACAGTATCGTAGTCTTTTTCACGGTCGCAGCGATCAAAAGGAGCGACGTATTCTACAGTGCGTTCACGCGGGCCACCGGGCTGTGTGTCATCCGTGAAGGAATGAGCATATACCTTGCCGGCAGGATAATCCTTGATTCGCTCCCACTCATTTTTATCGACACCGACGTATTTGCGGCCCTGTTCATCTTTTGCTGTCATGCCACGATTGATCGTGTAGACGATGCGGCCATTGGCATCGTACCAGGTGTCTGCCTCGTTAGTCTGCAAAACGGGAAATTGAATACGATAGATGGTTTTTAGTTGTTCCAACGTCATGCCAAGTGCCATAGATGTCAGCACGTCTAGTTCCACTAATGCTTCTCGACGTTCAAAATCTGTACGTAATGGCACTTTCCACTCCCATTTGGCTGTAAGTGTAGAAAATCTCTTATTATCAAGTCTTTTATCTATTTTCGCCCAGCTATTAAATATATAAGATTTATCAAACTGATGCTGCCAAAGATCTGCATAAAAAAACGTAAGACAATTCAGTAGCAATGCACGAACTCTAATAGCACTATCATATTTTGAATTGATAATTGGAAATAACATATTTGTACTATAATTAACTCCGGATTTACCAATCGTTTTTACTAGGAAATCAAACGGTATACTTGCTTCACAACCTGCCATTAATGGAACATAATTTTCATCTTGATAACATACTTCAAAAACTTTATTGATATGTGCTACTTTAGGTGGAATAATAGCGGCTGCTAGTGTCCGTTCTGACGAACAACCAACAAATTCACGATTGACTATACGATAACTTGATAATACTGAACTATGCCATGGCGTTCTGGGAGCACGATTATGATATTCCTTTATCGTACAAGCTGGTAGATATTTGCTACGAATCATATAATTTTCTGGTATATCTGTTAAATCTATACGATCATAGTTACTAGTATTATAGTAATAACGTTGTGTTGTTTGAAAATATGGATTTGCTACATTAATATGCGCTCCTGAATAAATCATTGACTGTATATTTTCTGGAAAACTTACTTTAGCAATTATTGTACCGTCCTGTTGACAGATAGTTTCATTCCACAATTGTGTTGTATAAATGGTGTCTTTTAAATCTGAATTTTTTTTCTTTTGTCTATTAAAACAATTAAGAACCTTAATTAATTCTTCTGCATGTAATACAGGCAATCTCGCTTCTTCCCATCTACAACAATCATCGAATAAATTAGCAAAAATTTGTAATTCTTTTTTAGTAATATTTAAAATACGATGATGATGTCCTCTTGTCTCCCATTTTCCATTTTTATCTTTTATACCAGGAACAAGTTCGCATGTAGATATTGAATCTTGGTAACACCTATCAATTGTATATGGTAAAAATAGATTTGATATGGTATCAAATCTTATACTATCTTTATTATTGCGATATACATTTAATGAGAATCGCATTCTACCATGATCATTTGTTCCTTTAAATAAATTTAGCTCATTTTCAAATTGAAAGTGATAACATATTTTTCGATATAAAATACTTCTTAATTTTCCACCATAAGAATCATCAAAGATTCCCTCAGGATGAAGAAAAGCAAATACACCACCATTATTTTTCTGAGATGAAACTACCTGTATTGATAAAGGTAAAAAGCATTTATACAAATTTGCTTTTTGTCCCTTTAATAATGGATAATTTACTGTTGCATTTAAAAAATTTTGCTCACCTGTCATCATTTCATATTCTGAAAGATACTGTTCACGAATATCCTGATTTTCTAAAGCTGCAGTTCGTTCTTTTGTTGTCTGTGTAGCTGTTAAATTTTTTATAGCAAACATAGGATTTGAATCAGCTAATACACTTTGTTCATTCCAGCCTAATAAAATCCAAGGCGGATTCCCAATTTCAAGTGACATTCCACCATTATCATGGAATACATCAGCAAATTCCAGCTCCCAATGCATAAACCGATTTTTCTTAGCAATCTGTTTGATGAGTGCAAATCGCGGAAAGATATCGCAGAGCTGGTCAAGATCAACGCGTCCACCATGCGGATAGTGTGCACGAATCTTTTCCGCCATGGCATCCTGTGCCTCTTCGCGTTCGCTGCTAAAAAGATTAAGCTGTTCATCATGGCTGAAGAGACTTTGCTCCACCAAAATGTCATTTGTCTCAGCTGTTGACGCCGTCCCCTCAATAATAAAGCTCATATCAGCTAAAAATTGAGCACGCGTTGGCAGTAGGTCTGCTTTGTCAATTGGCCAAAACCACAACGCACACCAATAATCCATGGCAAAACGCAGTCGTGCATAAGGGCCGGCGTTCTTCATATGCTCGGATTTATAATATTTGCGGTAAATCTCATCCTTACGACGAATGGTCGTATGACTATCCATGATATCATCCTGATGTCCATAGATGCTGAGACTATCCGTTGTTTGTGCATCGATCTCCTTGCGCAGTTCAACTTGCTGCTGCCAAAGCTCATCGATCTTTTTCGAGAGAGCGAGCACCGAGGCGATTTCATCATCAGAATAAGGCTTGATAAACTCTTTATTCCATTTTTTTATTTCCTTGATTTCGTCCGGCACTAGCCCCTTGATAACTTTATCCTTATCATAATTAGCCATCCCTGGATCACCAGTAAGAAAATGATAAATCTGTTTTTTCGGCTTGCGCTTTTCCTGCGGCTTAATACGAATAGGAGCGTTTTCATACCAACGCAGATTTTTAACGGTCGTCTGCAAGTCTTGTACATCATAGCATTCACGCCTTGCACCGATCAGCGAATTGCCATTGACGAGCTGCGTGCCAAACCAAGGCACAAAGCCCCCTTCATAGATGGTATTGAGCCAGAGCGAGACTTCGGCCAGTTCCACCGCCGTCGGATTGAGGTCGACGCCATAGACATTGCGGTCAGCAATGTACATTTTAACTTTCTGCAGTTCCTTAGCGCGTTCATCGTAAGGAATGGACTCATGGAGTTCTTGCTGGCGTTTCATGAGATACGCTTCTGCCAACTGATTAATCGCTTCGTTGAGGAAGGCTGCTGAGCCCATGGCTGGCTCGCAAACCGTGATCTGCAGGATATCATCGGCAGTCTTATCTTTCAGGAGTTCTTTCAGTGCATATTTCACGAGACATTTCGTCAAGACTTCTGGTGTATAATACGAAGCTGACTTTTCACGTTCGCGACCTGCCAGGCGGTAGATGAACGTACCTTTTTCATAATGACGCAATTTCCCCTTATTTGGGCCTTTGTCATACCGTACACGCTCATCTTCGGTATACTGTGCCAGCTCTTCTTCCGTGACAAAATAGCCGACGTCCAATTCATTGAACTTATCTTTTGCACGTTTCACTTCATAGAGATCTGTCTCCGCAATAAAGCCACGATATGAAAGCAAAGCCTCATAAGCTGCGCCCAGCTGGTTGATGCCAAGGTTGGCATAAGAGATGCGGCCACGACGTACCTTCTTCTTGCTGTCCTCACGAGTCAGGCTCATGAGTTCGATGATACGCAGCATCACGCAATTGCGCAGCTTTGCCTCATGCACCATCTTTGTGCGCTCCGGATCAAAGATATGGGCCTTCAGCGGCGGCAGCACGAAGGTGTCCTTAAGGCTTGTACGTTTCGAGAATTTTTGCTGTTCTTCTTCCTTCTTCGGATAGCCTTCATAGATCATATCGAAGAGGGTTTTAAGAGAATCGCCGATATAGGTGCCTTCCAGAACTTTCTCGTCTGGCTGAATCGACATATGCTCCGCCGTCTGACGCAAGCTTTCAATCGAATAACTCTTGACATAGACTGGATTCTTCATCGGCGCATAGCCAAGATCCGGCCGCGACTCCATGAAGAGAACGAAAAGCATGCGGTACATATAACGCAGACACTGCAAGGTAAGTTCGCCGGCGTCGACTGGCTGCGCCTCAAGGTCACGCCCTTTATTATGCGCCAAATCATAGAGGACCTCATTGCCCAGCAGCTCAATGCTTTCTCGCAGGGCATATTTCAGGTCCTCTGAAACACCCGCCGCATTCTTCTGCGATTCCTCATTCAGTTCATCCAGCAGGCATTTACCGTCATCTGGGCAAAGGCTATCATGATGCAGCAGTACGGCCATGGCCTGCCAAGTGGATTCATCATTGCGGCCAAAAATCTGTTCAAGGTCAAACGTCAGGCAGCGTTTCTCGTTCCATTTATGGCGGTCAAGCAAGGCGATCTGGTTCATGCCAATGAAAATCAACCAGCGAGGAGGCTCAGCTTGGTCATAAAGGATTTTATTAGCCAGTGTTTCATTGTCGGGAAGATTTCGGAGTAACATCGATGCCATATCTGTCTCGTCTGCATCAAAAACATGGCCTTCCATGATCCCTGCCGAAAAGTCATCGGAAGCCGATAGCATGACCCAAAGGCGTGGTCTGCCATCATTTTTCTTGACCTCCAGGGCCACTGGCACAGTCGTTTCTTCATCCAGCTCAATCTTTTCCGTATGGATAGCATCATAGCCGAGTGCTTCCAGATACTTCCCTGCCAATGAAGCAATCTGCTCAAAAGTCTCTGCATCCAGGCGTTCACGCTGAAAGCGTTCATGGGCACGATAATACAGACGACTCGTCTCGCGCAGCTTTGACCATGGGGTCTTGTGTTCTGCTTCCTTAGCCGTCTCTTTCCAGTCTTTTATCTGCGTCTTGATATTGTCGGCAAAAAGTGTATTTAGATAATGGTTCGTATAATACTCATTGACATTATCAATACCAGTCAAATCAATTTCTTTTGCTGCCATGGCTTTATCCTTCCTGCTTACCGCTAAGTACACCGAGGACCCGGATATACGGATGATTCTCGATCGTCATGGAATCTTCTACCCATTCGCTGAATGAAGTAAAGATATCATCGATCTCTCGTATCTTTTCATCGCGCTGTCGTTCCGCTCTATTCTGGAACAGACTCATCTGATAGGCCTTGTGGCGGTCTTCCAAGCGAGCCAATTTATCGATTTCGGCATCAATCTGTGGCTGACTCTGCTGCTGATACTGGGTATAGAAACCTGTAAGATACTCCTTAGCTTGCATAATGACATCCGGAAGCAACTGCTCTAGCTCCTGCTTCTGTGCCAAAGTCTGCTCATTCTCCTGCGTCGGATTGGGCAATTCCTGCCCAGCGTAGATGCCTGCTAAAGACAAAGCTTCTTCCAATGGCAGAGCTTTGACAAACTGCCCTTTCTCATAAAATAGGCCAAACCATTTATCAACGAGTGGCGTCGATTTGCGATTTGGAATGCTGCCATTCAGCAGGAAAATCACCTGATCCGCCGTCAGCTTATGTATAAAGGGATGGATTTACAATCTAAGTGCAACAGCTCTTAGACAACCAAATTAAAATGACACATAGACTTCTTTGTTATAATGGTGTTTGAAAAGAACTACCTATAAGCAAAGGAGAGCCTATGTGCCACTACACACATCTTACACCATTTGAGCGAGAAAAGA
>OGYK01000984.1_pt1 | contig 22194 bp, 16 predicted proteins | sample 1576501 | NCBI WGS metagenome assembly OGYK01 (sample SAMEA3541530, study PRJEB24748) | human gut metagenome | biome: human gut; feature: human-associated habitat; material: faeces | place: China | collected 2012
AAACCTTTTTCTGGCTTTCAACTCTTGCTGTAAGTGTATCTGCGATAGCCTTTGCACTGTCTGCGTCCTTGGCTTCAAAGCAGTCTATCTCCTCGGCTGTTCCACCTGACGAGCTTACATAGACCTTAGCCTTTGTATAGCTGTCTGCTGATATGCCGATTATCTTTTCTATCTTTGCTTCGTCAAGCTCTGCAAGCTCGTCCTTGAACTCTATGCCGTTCTTGAGCTTGTCCGCAACGGCTGTTACGTCAACGCTTTCGTTTGTCTGAGCGGCTGCCGCTGAATTTGCGGAGCCTGCTGTGCTGCTGTCAGAGTCTGAACCGCAGCCTGTAAGTGCTCCTGTGCCAATGCACATAACTGCCATAAGAGTGCAGAGTATCTTCTTTGTTTTCATAATTCTTCTTTCCTTTCTTATGTGTTGTCGATTATATAGTTGAGCCACTTGTCGCAGTATTCGCTCATAAGGTGTATTCCGTCTGAGGAGGCTTCCTCCGGAAGAGTGCCGTCTGCGCCTGCTACAGCAGAGGTACAGTCAAGATAATTTATACCTGTCTGCTGTGCCACCTCTGAGATAGCCTGATTGAATGTGGCTACATTTGTGTTATTTATGGCGTCGCCCTGCAAGCTTCTTGAAGCTGTTACAGGGAGGATAGATTCAGCATAGATAACAGCGTCAGGCTGTATCTCCTGAATTTTTGTGATAAGCTGTGTATAACAATCCTTGAAGGTGTCGATATAAGGCCAGCCAAGCTCGTTAGTGCCGAGGTTTATATACACTCTGCCATATTGTCTTTCTCCAAGAGCGTCGATAACAGTGCCTGCATTGCCGTTTGAGAGGGTGATGTTCTGGTCTGTCATAACGGTGTCAATGTGCATTCCCACAGAGCAAAGGAATGTTGCTTTTGGCTTATCGCAGTTGTTTTGCAGACCAACTGTTCGCGAGTCGCCTATGAAAACTGCGTCGGAAAGGTCGTCGGCGTCATCATGGGTAACTGAGCTGTCAGTAAGGCTTTCGTCAATGCCGCTCTCGTCGACTGTGCTTTCTGCCAGAGAAGAGCTTTCTGCCTTGCTCTCGGAGCTTTCGTTTTCTGCCACAGAGCTTGAAGCTGACATCTTCTTTGCTTCCACAGCCTTGCTGTTGCCGCTTCCTGCATGGAAGCCCCATATTGCCGCAAATGCTATGCACACAAGACAACTCAATGACACTATGCTTTGCTGTGCTGTGGCTCTTTTTTTTCTTATATTTTTCAAATTGCTACCGTGTTGGCTCTCCATTATACTACCTCTTATATTATCTCTCCTGACCTGCAAAAATGCAGATCCGTTTCAAAGATTATCATAACACATTTTACAGCCTTTTTCAAGTGCTTTTTAGTCGAATTAAGGATTTTCTTCACTTTTTACAAACAGACGCAAAAAAGTCGGGAGAATTTGTTCTGCCCGACTTATTGTTGACAAATTATTCTGTTTTATTTGTTTGAAAAAGTTTTATTTCCAAAGCTTTTCAGGATAAACGCCAGCCTCTATAAGCTTTGAGATATCGGCTTTGACGGTGGGCTTATCCTCTTTATATGTAACGCCGAACCACTTATCGTGAGTTTCCAGAAGCTTGCAGTCTGCAACACCTGTTTTTATCATTGTATCGATACCTGCAGGGAGGAGAAACTCCGCTGTCAGGCTGTCTTTATTTTCTTTCATAAAGTCTGTGAACATACCATTGAGCTTATCTATAAAGCCGTCAGGGCAAGCCCACATATTCATTGACACATAGCAGTTCTCGTCAAGCTCGGCTGTTTCTTCCTTGCCTGAATAGACCTTGCCGTCATTCTCACGGCGGATATTGTAGGTTTCAACAACGTCTGTGAGCATAGAGTCTTTCACTTCACAGACACCTCTGTTCACTGCACCGAAGTCGCTTAGAGTGTTTTTCAGTATGAAGCCTGCCATGCCGAGATGAAGTTTTTTGCGATCTGAGTTTTCATTGCAGAGAAAATCGTGGAGCTTCACAAAAGCTTCCTTGCCGTAAAAATCATCAGCGTTTATTACTGCGAAAGGCTCGTTTATAACGCCCTTGCAACAGCATACTGCGTGACCATGACCCCACGGCTTAACACGTCCCTCAGGTACGGAATAGCCCTCCGGAAGACAGTCAAGCTCCTGATAGACATAATCTATCTTGACGTATTTTGAGATACGGTCGCCTATCATTTTATCAAAGGCTTCACGGATATCCTTTCTTATAATGAATACGACCTTGTCAAAGCCTGCCTCAACGGCGTCATAGATAGAATAATCCATTATTATCTCGCCGTTTGGACCGAAAGGTTCAAGCTGTTTTATGCCGCCTTTGAAGCGACTTCCAAGACCTGCGGCAAGTATGCAAAGGGTACAACTCATAATTTTTTATCTCCTTGTTCTTTGTTCTTTGATTTCTAAGTTTAATTTTATTCTATTTCTTAAAATTATATTAACATTATGCCATACTTTAAAGTAAATGTCAAGAGATTTTGACATTTTTATTCAGTTTTTTTGCAATGCTTTTCTGCGTATTTTACATCTTTCTTACACTTGACATGGTGATACTAATGTGATATACTGATATGACAAAAATCAAATAATATCCCTGAAAAGGGCGGAGGATGATATAAATGGCTAAGACGGCTTTGGTAACAGGCGCAAGCTCGGGAATTGGCAGAGAGATAGCGAGAGATCTGTCTGCAAGGGGCTTTCGTGTGATACTCAGCGCAAGACGTGAGGAAAGGCTCAGAGATCTTGCGTCGGAGCTTGGTGACAACACAAGGGTGATAGTTTGCGATGTTTCCGACAGGGAAGAATGTCTGCGGCTTTATGAGGAAACAAAGAACGAGAAAATATCGGTGCTTGTTAACTGTGCAGGCTTTGGAGCAGTGGGCAGCTTTGATGAGCTTCCTCTGGACACTGAGCTTAAAATGATAGACACCAACATTACAGCGGTGCATATGCTCACAAAGCTGTTTTTGAAAGACTTTGTTGCCGCTGACAGGGGTTATATAATGAATATAGCTTCCTCGGCAGGGCTTATGTATGGTGGCCCTATGATGGCAACATACTATGCTTCAAAGGCTTATGTTGTGAGCCTTACCAGCGCAATATATGAGGAGTTGAGGGCGAGAAACAGCAGGGTACACGTTTGTGCGGTATGCCCGGGTCCTGTGGATACGGAGTTCAATGACGTTGCAAACTGCAAGTTCGGCGTAAGCTCCATAACACCACAGTTTTGTGCAAAAAAGGCTCTTGAGGGAATGTTCGGCAGAAAACTCATCATTATCCCTGAGAAGTCTATAAAGGCGCTTTATGCAGGGGCTAAATTTGCTCCTAGAGGTATCGTGCTGAAAGTGACTGGAAAGGTGCAGAAGAAAAAGCTTGATAAATGACGGTTTAGTATTTTTATATAAGATAAAAAAGTTTTGTGAAGTGCGAAAATTGGGCTATACTTCTAAAAATCAATAGTACAAATTGTCATGATTGCATAAGAAAACGATATCATATTTGTTAAATCAGCCGATTGAATTTTTTCGGTAAATAAAGTACAATGTAAGTAAAGTTATTTAAGAAAGGAAGTTTTAGAAATGAAACTTACAAAGATTTTCGCAGGCATGGCTGCAGCAGCTATAGCTGCAACAGCTATGGCAACAACAGCTTTCGCAGCTGATAAGGGTCCTAACGGATCAAATGGCGTTTCTGTATTTGGCATTTATATCCCAATGACAGAGGATGAGGCTAAGGCTAACGGCATTCTTGATGAGAACGGCAAGGGCCCAGAGGATTGGTCTTCACTTCCTATCACAATTACTGTTGACGGTGTAAAGATCGATGGTGAGGATGCAACTATCAACGATCAGCCGAAGCTCCTTTATTGGCAGAGCGGCGAGCTTAAGCTTGAACTTGCTAATGTTTACAATCCAGACGTTTACGGTGAGCAGAAGGAAATGAACGATCAGCTCTTTTCAACAATGCCGGCTAAGTCAATTGAAGTAACATTTACTATCAGCGGACTTACAAGCGATCTTTCAGCAGCTGCTTGTGACAAGTCTACAACTGGTCAGGCATATCTCGGCGGCGGTTTCTCACTTGATGGTGCTGCATTCAACACAACATTCTGGCAGGATGGCTCAGATCTTAACCCTGCAGAAACTCAGTTCACACTTGCAAAGGTAACAGGCAATGGTCAGTACACAGTTGGTCTTACATTCCCGGATCAGGGCGGAGATAACACATCAAGCGGCACTGACAGCAAGACTGACTCAACAGCAGACAGCAAGTCTGACAGCAAGACTGATTCAAAGGCTAACAGCACAGCCGCAACAACTTCTTCAAAGACTGGTACAACAGGCACAACAAATGCTACATCTTCAAATGCAGCTTCTGACAAAACAGCAGCTACAGGCGCAACAGCAGGTATCGCTCTTGCAGGTATCGCTCTCGCAGGTGCAGCTATCGTAGTTTCTAAGAGAAAGTAATCTTAACTGAGGACTTGTTTCTTAGAGTACGTAATTAAAATAACTAAAGGGACTTCCACTGTGAAGTCCCTTTTTGTGTGTGGTATAAAAAATAAAAAAATATCGGCGAATAGTCTAGACAAATGGTAATTAATATAGTATAATGATTGTATACTTTTATTTTGGAGTTATTTTTTATGAGAGTTATTACAGGTTCATGCAGAGGAAAAAAGCTTAAAACTTTGGAGTCATTGGATACAAGACCAACTACAGATATGGTAAAAGAGGCTGTTTTTTCCATTATCCAGTTCGACGTACCCGCAAGTTCCGTGCTTGACCTTTTTGCAGGCAGCGGTCAAATGGGTATAGAGGCTCTCAGCCGTGGGGCTAGTCACTGCGTTTTCGTGGACAGCAATCCTGAGGCTGTGGCTATCGTCAAGGATAATGTGGATTCATGCGGTTTCAATAAGGAATCCCGTGTGCTTTGCATGGATAGTCTGGAATATCTTAAAGTTGCCAAAGCCGGGCTTGATATAGTTTTTATCGACCCGCCTTACAGAATGGGCATAGTTGAAAAGGCTTTGGAACTTGTGGAGAGCAAGCTCAATGATGGTGCTATCATTGTGTGCGAGCATGAAAAGGAGCTTGAGCTTGGAGAAAGCTACGGCAGACTTAAGCTTCATAAGAGATATAAATACGGTAAGACCGCTTTGACGGTCTATAAGATACCAATGAAAGAAGTGGACTATTGATGCGTATCGCTGTTTGCCCGGGAAGCTTTGACCCTGTAACGCTGGGTCATCTGGATATAATCGACAGAGCTTCAAAGCTTTTCGATAAGGTGATAGTACTGGTGTCCTTTAATGCTAATAAATCAAGGGCTGCTTTCACACCTACAGAAAGAATGGAAATGATAATTGAAGTCACGAAGCACCTTGATAATGTGGTGGTGGATTGTTATAACGGTCTGCTGGCGGATTATCTGCAAAAGACGGGTGCTAATGCTATCGTAAAGGGACTTAGGGCTGTGTCTGACTTTGAGTATGAGTTTCAGATGGCTCTTGCAAATAAAAAGCTTTACAATGACGCTGAAACGGTGTTTCTCACCACTACGGGAGAGAATATGTTCCTTTCGTCAAGCGTTGTAAAGGAGATCGCAAGCTTCGGCGGAGATATCACAGGCTTTGTGCCGAAACAGATACAGAGCAAGATCACTGACAGGCTCTATAAGCCTGCCAATAATATAGATCAGTAATGAAAGGGTGTTTAAAATGACGGTAGAGGAAATACTTGAACTTATGGACGAACTGCTTGACAAGTCTTCAAGCGTACCGTTTTCACAGAAAAAAATGATTGATGTTGAGCAGATGCGTGAATACATCGACAGCATAAGACTTAACCTTCCGGGTGAGATAAAGCGTGCAAAGGATATGACAAGAGATAAGAAAAATATCCTTACTGAGGCCAACAAGGAAGCCGAGGAGATCGTAAAGAAGGCTAAGGACGAGGCTAAGAAGCTTGTGGCTCAGGAGGAGATCATCAAGCAGGCGGCTGACTATGCAAAGCAGATAGCTGCGGAGGCTAACAAACAGGCTGCGGATATCGTTGAGCAGGCTAAGGCTAAGGACAAGGCTATCCGTGAGGCACTTTCTGAAAATCTTAACAAGTCGCTTTCTGAGGCGGCTGAGGTGCTTACAAAGAGCCTTAAGGACGTAAACACTACTAGGGACGCAGTTTCCAAGATAGGTGCGGCAGAGAAATAATATTGTTTGATGTAAGCAGATGGGCTTTGCGGCTCGTCTGCTTTTTTCATAACTAAAATTGCCCATATGAAATTCAGGCAGAATGTGAAAAATTGTGACAATATCTATTGACAAAGAAGCATATGTTGCCTATAATAAATAGTATATGATAAAAAGGCGAGCTTTTTCGCCTATGTGAAAGGGACGGTATTTTTTTTATGGACGATGTCGGGCGACTGTGGACGGGAATAGGTGTTTGTGCGGCGGTAATATTGCTTATGGCTTTTCTTACCTTGTGCGAAAATGCGGCTGTGGAGTTCAATGACGCAAAGCTAAAGAAAATGGCTGAGGAGGACAAAGACCCGAAAGCTATAAAACTTGCGGCTTTGCTGAAAAGAACGGGCAGGGTAGTTGCAACAAACCTCATTGCACGTTCTATTATGATAATCGTAGTTTCGGTGGTGGGAGTCATATTCTTCTACGAGCCGATTTCTGACGGGCTTTATACGCTTTTTAACTATCAGGCACCGTATTATGTTAGCGGCATATGTTCATTTGTTATAATAAGCTGTCTGCTTGCCCTTGTTATATGCACTTTTGGCATAGGCATACCGAAAAAGCTTTGCATTTCAGGCAAGGTGGGCGAGAAGTTCATTTTAAACAACTGCGGCGTATACAAAGTGTTTCTTGCGGTATTCAGCCCGTTGGCTGCTGTGAGCGGAGCGGTTTCGGCAGGAATTTTAAGGCTGTTCGGCATTAAGTCCACAAACAAGGCAGACTCTGTCACTGAGCAAGAGATACTCATGATGGTGGATGCTGTAAACGAAACGGGCGGCATCGAGGAAAGTCAGGCGGAAATGATAAGCAACATTTTTGATTTTGACGATATCGAAGTTCGTGAAGTTATGACACATCGCACAGAAATGGTTGCCATAGAAGAAAATGCCACGCTTTCGGAGGCTGTGAAGCTTGTTATAGGCGAGGGCTTTTCGAGAATACCTGTTTACTGCGACAATGCCGACAACATAAGTGGTGTTATATTCGCAAAGGACTTGCTCAGGCTGGTTTTTGAAGAGGATAAAAAAGAACGTCCTGTAAAGGAGTTCATGAGAGATATAACCTTTGTGCCTGAAAGCAACAAGTGTGGTGAGCTTTTCAAAGAGTTCACTGAAGATAAGACACAGATAGCAGTTGTGGTGGACGATTACGGCGGAACAGCCGGTATCATTACTATGGAGGATCTGCTTGAAACTATCGTGGGTAGTATTCAGGACGAATATGATGACGAAACGGAGGAGATACAGAAGGTATCTTCTGATTGCTATGATATGGTAGGCACAGCGGCGTTTGACGACGTTATGGAGGCTCTTGGCAAGGAGTATCACGGCGAGGTGGATTATGACACTATAGGCGGATTCGTTATGGACCTGCTGGGTCATGTGCCAGAGGATAACGAAAAGGTGACGGTGCATTGGGGAAACGTGGAGTTCAAGGTGCTGTCGATACATGAAAAGAAAATAGAACGGCTCAGGGCTGTGATAAAAAGAGATAATGAAGAGGTCACGGACTAAGGGCTGAAAGATACAGACAGAATTTTGTGTAAAAATCGAGGACAAAAATTGAAAAAAAAGAAAATGGTCGCCGCACTCACAGCGGCAGTGCTTATCTGCACATCGGGGTGCAGTTTAGGCGGAACGGGAGAGAAAAATAAAAACCGTTCAAAAAATACTTTTGTGAACACTCATGCGTATGTTGAAGCCAGTTCGGAAAGACATACTGAAACAGGGCTTGACAGCAGAAACGAGAGTTTTACGGCACTTGAGATACCTGACACGGCAGAGTATATCGCCGATTTTCTTTGTACTGACGAAAAACGTGTGTTTTCACAGCTTTACAAAGGGCTGAACGGATTTGAAAGCTCTGTGGAGCTGGCTGAGGGAGTTATAAGCAAGGACGATATCGGCGCATTTATCTCCATGCTTACCTCGGCGTGTCCTTATATCGATTATATAGGTTCACAGTATACTATCTGCATTGACGGAGATGGATATGTGACATCTGTGGAGGTCACATATGACAAGACCGCTGAGGAAGCGCAGGCTGAGAAAGAAAAGCTGGATAAAAAGGTCGGGGAGATACTTGCAGGCATTGAGCAGGGCTGGTCGGATTATGACAAGGTGCTGTATTTCCACGACAGCATAATTCTTGAGTGTAACTATGACGATACAGCAAAAAATTGCTATTCTGCATATGGCTGTCTTGTAGAGGGCAAGGCTGTGTGCGAGGGGTATGCAAAGGCTATGCAGATACTTTGCACCAAGGCAGGCATAAAGTGCATACCTGTGGCAGGCAAAGCCTATGACGGCGGAGCTGTTCAGCCACATTTATGGAACAAGGTCATGATAGACGGTGAATGGACGAATGTTGACCTCACTTGGGACGATCCTGTGACAGATGCAGGGGAGGACTATATCCGCTATGATTATTTTGGCATCACTGACGCCGAGTGTGCAAAAGACCATACGGCGGACGATAACAAGTTTTTGAACTATCCTGAGGCATTTTCCTCGGGGGCAAATTATTACAGAAGAAACGGTCTGTATGCTCAAAGCGGTGATGATGTCGTTCAGATGATGTGCCGTTCTGTGGCGGAGGCAATGGCTGACAGTGGATATGCAAGGCTAAAATGTGCTGACAGTGAAATGTATGACAAGGCTGTGGATACTCTCTTTGATGAGAATAGCGGTGTTATCTTTGACGTGCTGAGGCGTGCGTACAGTCAGGCTGGGGGAGATTGGTCTACCTCGAAATATGCGGTCATAAAAAATGACGAACTGTGTACTGTCACAATAATACTTTACAAAAATGAATAATTTTCTCAAAAGCAAAAAATATGCTCAAATGTGTTGAAATTTGCGGCACTTTGTGATATAATAAATGTATTAGTGCGATAAAATATGATATTTTGGATATATCTTGGAAAGGAATGTTATTTTTAGTATGAGCAGTGCTACTAAGCAGAAGTCATCAGCAGGCAAGAACGTGCTGATATTCTTTATTGTTTTTATTATTCTGGAAATGCTTATAGTTGTGGGAGTGGGACGTGTTTTCAAAAACAAGAACGTTACACCGAGCATTGCAGGCTACAGCCTGTACATAATGAATGGTGACGGCATGGGTGACAGAGTTCCTGACGGTGCACTTGTTATCACATCGAACATGACCCCTAGCACAGACAAGATAGGCGAGGCAGTTGTGTGCGAGAACGTGCCTGATATTGGAACAAGCGTGTTCTGGCTTTATGACATCACTTCAACTGACGATAACAACGGCGTTGTTTACACTGTTTATCAGGAAAAAGACCCTGCAAAGCTTTATGAGATAAGCTCAAAGAACGTTGTGGGCGTAGCTTCTACATATTACATGACAGCAGGCAAGGTGCTTACGTTTATGTCGTCAACATTTGGCATGATAGTGTGCGCTGTTGTTCCTATATTCCTGCTCGTTGTTATCGAGCTTATAATTGCTATCGCTACTCATTCTTCAGATGATGAAGAAGAGGACGATGACGAGGAAGAACCTGCAGAGAGCGTTACTCTTGACGATTTCCTGTTCGGCGGCGAGAACGAGGGCGAGCAGATCGCAAAACATCGCAAGCACGTTGACGACGAGATAGCTTCTCACCACAAGGCTGAGCCTGAGGGTGAAGAGAAGGCTGAAACGGAGGAAGTTATCGAGGAAGTAGAAGAGGTCGAGGAAACTATATTTGAAAGACCTGCGGAAAAGGAAGAGCGTGCTGAGATAGACCGTTCTTACTACGAGAGAGCTTCACAGCTTCTTGACGAGGCGGCTTCAACTGAGGGCACTGTAGCCCCTGAGCCTGAGAAAAAACCTGTGCCAAAGGCAAAACCTGCGGCAAAGCCTGCACAGCAGACAAAGACAGCGTCAGCTTCCTTGGAGGAACTTATGAAGCTTATGGAGCAGGAGCAGGAAAAGCTCAAAAAACAGCTTGATAAAAAATAATTCTTGAAAAAAATTTATCCGTCGGGCGTGTGGCTCGGCGGATTTTTTTGAGGGGAAGCCTGATGAAAAAAGCCCATTTCAAGGCAAAAAATGCGGTTTTGATGTTGCAAATGCACATAAGTTTTTAAAAATATCGGACTAGCATTGTAAAATGATACAAAACATAAAAAATATCAAAAAAGGTGTTGACAAACAGGGCGGGATAGTGTATAATAGATACTGTTGTGAGGGACACAACAAAACAAAGTCCTGAAAACAACAAACCAGCTAAAAGGGAGCATAGCTCAGCTGGGAGAGCATCTGCCTTACAAGCAGAGGGTCACAGGTTCGAGCCCTGTTGTTCCCACCAATTATTTCGTGACAGGTAAAGAGATTTGCCTGTCAACGATAATAATTATTCTTCATTCTCGGAGAGCTGAACTCGAAAAGTTTGAAGTTATTTTTTTCAATGGCCGGGTAGTTCAGCTGGTTAGAACGCTAGCCTGTCACGCTAGAGGTCGTGGGTTCGAGCCCCATTCCGGTCGCCATTGTTTTGCTTCTGTAGCTCAGTCGGTAGAGCAGAGGACTGAAAATCCTCGTGTCGATGGTTCGATTCCGTCCGGAAGCACCAAATGCGGATTTAGCTCATCTGGTAGAGCACCACCTTGCCAAGGTGGAGGTAGCGAGTTCGAGCCTCGTAATCCGCTCCAAAAAAGTCCTTACGATGAGTAAGGACTTCATATTTTTTGCGGGTTTATTTCAATTACCAGAATACTTTTCTTCCTGAAAGGAGATGGAGGTGCGACCCCTCTGACCCGCTCCAACAACGCCTTGCTTTTTAGCAGGGCGATTTTTTGTGCTGTTTTGTGGGTGTGGATAGGGCAGTGATAAGATGAAAAAGATGCGAAAAAGTGCGTAGATAGGCGGCTTGACTGACAGTCCAGCCCGATTTTATTGACATTTTCAAAGCCTTGGTCTATAATGTTGACTATAGAGAGCGCACTCTGAATTATGCTGAAAGGTGACGATGAAAATGGAAGATAAATCTACACTGGGAAAATTTATTCAGACAAAAAGAAAAGAACTTGGCTTATCACAGAAAGAGCTTGCAAAGGCGCTTTATGTTACAGAGTCGGCTGTGTCAAAGTGGGAACGTGGTATATCTTATCCTGACATAACCATGATATCAGGCATATGCGAGGTCTTGCACATTTCTGAGCATGAGCTTTGCACTGCAAGCGAGGATCGTCAGCAGAGGGAAGCCGACCTTATGGTGAAAAGCTATAAACGCTTCGTTCGTGGGTACAATATCATAACTGGGATAGGCTATCTTGCGGCGATAATACCGAGCTTTATTTATAATGTGGCTCATGGCGGTATAGGTTGGTTCATGGTGCTTATCACGTCGCTGATGCTGACGTTTTCTTTCATCAATGTGCCTGTGCTTGTGAAGGAGAATAGGGCGCTGTGGACGCTTGGGGCTTCAACAGTTTCGCTTATGCTTCTTTATGCCGCAGGGTGCGTTTATTCACACGGGGATTGGTTTGTTATGGCGGTGCTTGGAACGCTTCTTGGGGAGGCTATCGTGTTTCTGCCTTTTGTACTGAGGAGTGATGTGTTTGAAAAGTATGCAGGAAACTGCAAGGGGCTTATCTGCATGGCAGCGGATTCTGTGCTGACCTTTGCTTGCGTTATTTATGGTACTCTGAAATATGGCGACGTGGCAGACCTTCGTGAAGGCATGGCCGCTACGGTAGCTTGCGTGGCATTGGTGTGGTCAGTGTTCCTTATTATAAGGTATCTGAAAGTGAACGGCTTTTTCAAGGTGGCACTTTGCTTTGTGGCATCTGCGGTATGGGTAGCGGCGATGACGGTGCTGAGTAATGCGTGGAACGGAATGAAACTGTCTGACATAATTTCACTGAAGGGTGCTGATAACGATCGCTGCGATGTTATAGTCTGCATTTGTCTGATAGGAGTTGCGGCGGTGTTTGGTATCGCAGGGGTAGTGTTTAAGTTTGCGAGAAAGAGGTCGCAGGATAGGTAGTGCTGAGGAGATAAAAGAGATATACAAAACGGATAGGGATAATTACAACTATACAAAGACATCGGGGCATTGAGGGCGCCGTCCCCTACATAAATGTGATCGGAAATAGGAAATACTGCACTTGAGTGAAGACTCAGGTGCGGTATTTTTATTTTGCTGTGAATATTTTACCCGTATATGTCAAAAATAATGCCAGAGGACTTATGCCGCCGATAGCATAAGACTGCCGTGGGCGCAACAGTGGCTGCGGAAATCATATCGGAGAAAGGTTTTGTGTGTATGAAAAAATTCAGTATCAGAAATTCACACGCAGGCAAGGCTCTGGGAGCGAAGGGTGTTTACATTACACTTGCGGCGTGTCTGCTGGCTCTTGGCGGTGCGGGTATAGCTGCATATAACAAGGCTATGGAGGATATCACCGACAATCTGACTATTTCGAGCGTTGACAGCACTGCGCCAAAGCAGGCTGATAACAAGAAAACGGACGTTAAAAAGGACGAAAGCTCCAAGCCGGATGTTGACATTCAGACGCAGCCAAATGTTATGCCTGTGAACGGTGAGATATTAGAGCCGTTTTCTAATGGCGAGCTTGTGAAGTCGGAAACCCTCGGTTACTGGAAAACCCATGATGGCGTTGATATCAAAGCTGACCTTGGCGAGCCTGTCAAGGCGATGAACAAGGGCACTGTTACAAAGATATGGGACGACCCCCTGTGGGGCAACTGCATGACTATCGACCATGGAAACGGCATTGTAGGACATTACTACAATCTGTCAAAGGAAATGTCCGTCAAGGAGGGCGACGAGGTGAATGCAGGGGAGGTCATAGGTGCTGTGGGCGACACTGCTCAGGCGGAAGCGGCAGAGCTTTCTCATCTGCACTTTGGCTTGAAAAAGAACGGTCAGTGGATAGACCCTATCGAGTTTATTGACCCTGCGGACAAATAAGCTTTCTTCATTTTGGTGCTTTGTAAAACAAAGTGCTGATGTTATAATCCCCCATATAACGCCGCATCTGAAAATTTTCGGGTGCGGCGATACATATGTATTGCAGAATAGAGAGAATTGTGCTATAATTATACTTTAAGGCAATATTGCTGATGTTTTTACACAGAACATAGAGTGGTGGGACGCCGAGGGCGTCGTCCCATACGGTCTGTTTTATATTGTGTGGATAATGTATAAATTATTGTGAGGTATAATAATGAAAAGCAAAAGAATCTATCCTGCGTTCACTATATCGAAAAAAGGGGAAATGTCCCTGAAAAACGGTCACCCATGGGTGTATTGTGACGAATTGAGAAACGAGCCTGAGGGCTTGAAAAACGGCGAGCTTTGCGATGTTTTCTCTGAAAAAGGCTCTTATCTTGGAACTGGTTTTCTCAGCCTTAACAGCAAGATAAGGATAAGGATCTTATCTGACAACGCAAATGAAAATTTCTCGGAAAACTTTTTCCGCAGACGTATCCGCTATGCTATAGATTACAGAAAAACTGTTATGGGGGACGATTTTTCGGCTTGCAGGCTTATTTTTGGTGAGGCTGACGGCATGCCGGGGCTTACTATCGACAAGTATGGAGATATACTTGTTTCGCAGGTGCTTTCCTACGGCATGGATATGATAAAGGATATGATATTCAGGCTTCTTGTTGAAGAGCTTGAAAAGGACGGAGTTAAAGTTTCGGGCATAATGGAGCGTAACGATGTCGCTATCAGAAAGCTGGAGGGCTTGGAGCAGTACAAAGGCTGGTATAGGGCTGAATTTCTCCCTGAACCACCGTCAAATATCACTGAGATAACGGAGAATGGCATACGCTATGAAGTCGATGTTGAGAACGGTCAGAAAACTGGATTTTTCCTTGACCAGAAATATAACCGCCTTGCGGTGTCGAAGATAGCAAAGGGCAAGAAGGTCCTTGACTGCTTTACCCACACAGGTTCGTTCGCACTCAATGCGGCAATGGGCGGTGCAAGGCACGTTACGGCGGTGGACGTTTCACAGTTTGCTGTTGATACGGCCAGGGAGAATGCTGAGAGAAACGGTCTAACTGACAGAATGGATTTTCTTTGCGCTGACGTTTTCGACCTGCTCCCGAAGCTTCTTGAAGAAAAGGCTGATTATGACATGATAATCCTCGACCCGCCTGCTTTCACAAAGAGTAGAAAGACAGTTGGAAGCGCTGAGAGGGGATACAAGGAGATAAATTACAGGGCAATGAGACTTCTGCCAAGGGGCGGATATCTTGCCACCTGCTCATGTTCGCATTTTATGGAGAACAGACTGTTTGTGAAAATGGTAATGAGTGCTGCAAAGGACGCAGGCGTTCAGCTCAAGCTTATTGAAGCAAGACAGCAAGCCCCTGACCACCCGATACTTCTCAATGTGCCTGAAACGGATTATCTGAAATTTTATCTTTTTCAGGTGGTGTAGGTGTTGACAAATGCTTGCGGATATGCTATAATATAGTTGTTTAATAAACCAGATATATTTCAGCGAGTCTGCTGAGTTCGGACATAAGTAGCTTATTTTTCCGCAGTAATGCGGCTGCTTCCAGCCGACAGAATAGACATTTTAGCCCTGCTTTTTTCAGCAGGGCTTTTTATTTTGCGTTTTTGCTATTGACAAATGCTTGCGGATATGGTATGATATAGGTGGCTTAGAAATAAGCGTGGCGCACCCCGTTCAGCGCATTATAAATGTACGGCATGTCATATATTACCGTTTGTCTGCGGTATCGGACATAAGTAGGTATTTTCTGCAGAGGCAGCTGCTTCCACCGACAAAATAGACATTTCAGCCCTGTTGATTTCAGCAGGGCTTTTTTATGTGTTGATATTTAAAAACTGTCATATTGCACATAAAAAGTGAGCAAATATTGTATAAGATTTTATGTATAAAAGTGAGAAAAACCTATGGTAATTTGGCTTTAAATCTGTTATAATATATATGTAACCGTGGGCGACGGGATAATTGTGTCCGCACGCTTCGGAATTCAAAAAATTTTTGGAGGTAAAAAACCAATGGCAAAGAAGTATTGTTATCTTTTCTCTGAGGGTAATGCCAACATGAGAGAGCTTCTCGGCGGTAAGGGTGCTAACCTTGCTGAGATGACAAATATCGGTCTCCCTGTTCCTCAGGGCTTTACGATCACAACGGAAGCTTGTACTCAGTATTATGAGGACAACCGTGAGATCAATCCTGAGATCATGGCAGAGATCAACGAGTACATTGTAAAGATGGAAGAGATCACAGGCAAGAAGTTCGGCGACAAGGAGAACCCACTCCTCGTTTCTGTACGTTCAGGTGCTAGAGCATCAATGCCTGGTATGATGGATACAATCCTTAACCTCGGTCTTAACGAAGAAGTTGTTGAGACTATCGCTGCTCAGTCTGGTAACCCAAGATGGGCTTGGGACTGCTACAGAAGATTCATTCAGATGTATTCTGACGTAGTTATGGAAGTTGGTAAGAAGTATTTTGAAGAGCTTATCGACGAAATGAAGGCTAAGAAGGGCGTTAAGCAGGACGTTGAGCTGAACGCTGAGGATCTTAAGGAGCTGGCTAACCAGTTCAAGGCTGAGTACAAGTCTAAGATCGGTTCTGACTTCCCAACTGATCCTAAGGAGCAGCTCATGGGCGCTATCAAGGCTGTATTCCGTTCATGGGATAACCCAAGAGCTAACGTATATCGTCGTGATAACGATATTCCTTATTCATGGGGTACTGCAGTAAACGTACAGTCAATGGCATTCGGTAACATGGGTGACGATTGCGGTACAGGTGTTGCATTTACAAGAGATCCTGCTACAGGTGAGAAGAAGCTCATGGGTGAGTTCCTTACAAACGCACAGGGCGAAGACGTAGTTGCAGGTGTTCGTACACCAATGCCAATCGCTCAGATGGCTGAAACATTCCCTGAGGCATTTGCTCAGTTCCAGACTGTTTGCAAAACTCTTGAGGATCACTACAGAGATATGCAGGATATGGAGTTCACTGTTGAGAACAAGAAGCTCTATATGCTCCAGACAAGAAACGGTAAGAGAACAGCTCAGGCTGCTCTTAAGATTGCTTGTGACCTCGTTGACGAGGGCATGAGAACAGAGGCAGAGGCAGTTGCTATGATCGACCCTCGTAACCTCGACACACTTCTCCACCCACAGTTTGATACTGCTGCTCTTAAGGCTGCTACACCAATCGGCAAGGGCCTTGGTGCTTCACCGGGTGCTGCTTGCGGTAAGGTTGTATTCACAGCTGAAGATGCTGAGGTTTGGAACGCAAAGGGCGAGAAGGTTGTTCTCGTTCGTCTTGAGACTTCACCTGAGGACATCACAGGTATGAAGGCTTCACAGGGTATCCTCACAGTTCGTGGCGGTATGACATCACACGCTGCTGTTGTTGCTCGTGGTATGGGTACTTGCTGTGTATCAGGTTGCGGCGACATCAACATGGACGAAGCTAACAAGAAGTTCACACTCGCAGGCAAAGAGTTCCACGAGGGTGACTACATTTCAATCGACGGTTCAACAGGTAACATCTATGACGGTGTTATTCCAACTGTTGACGCTACTATCGCAGGCGAGTTCGGCAGAATTATGAGCTGGGCTGACAAGTACAGAAAGCTTAAGGTTAGAACAAACGCTGATACACCTGCTGATGCTAAAAAGGCTCGTGAGCTCGGTGCCGAGGGTATCGGTCTTTGCCGTACAGAGCATATGTTCTTTGAAGAGGACAGAATCGCTGCATTCAGAGAGATGATCTGCTCTGACACAGTAGAAGAGAGAGAAGCTGCTCTTGAGAAGATTCTTCCTTACCAGCAGGGCGACTTCGAGGCTCTTTATGAGGCTCTTGAGGGTAACCCGGTTACAATCAGATTCCTTGATCCGCCACTCCACGAGTTCGTTCCTACAGAGGAAGCTGACATTGAGAAGCTTGCTGCTGCTCAGGGCAAGAGCGTTGACGCAATCAAGGCTATCATTGCTTCACTCCACGAGTTCAACCCAATGATGGGTCACCGTGGCTGCCGTCTTGCAGTAACATATCCTGAAATTGCTAAGATGCAGACAAAGGCTGTTATCCGTGCAGCTATCAATGTTAAGAAGGCTCATCCGGATTGGACAGTTAAGCCTGAAATTATGATTCCGCTCGTATGCGAGGTTAAGGAACTTAAGTATGTTAAGAAGATGGTTGTTGAAACAGCTGACGCTGAAATCGCAGCTGCAGGCATCGAGCTTGAGTACGAAGTTGGTACAATGATCGAGATCCCAAGAGCTGCTCTTACAGCTGACGAGATCGCTACAGAGGCTGACTTCTTCTGCTTCGGTACAAACGACCTTACACAGATGACATTCGGCTTCTCAAGAGATGACGCAGGTAAGTTCCTCAACGCTTACTACGATGCTAAGATCTTCGAGAACGATCCATTCGCTAAGCTCGACCAGACAGGTGTTGGCAAGCTTATGGAAACAGCTATTAAGCTCGGTAAGCCTGTAAACAACAAGCTCCACGTAGGTATCTGCGGTGAGCACGGCGGTGACCCATCATCAGTTGAGTTCTGTCATAAGATTGGTCTTGACTATGTATCATGTTCACCATTCCGTGTGCCGATCGCAAGACTTGCTGCTGCTCAGGCTGCTATTGCTGAGATGTAATTCAGTCATTTTTGTACTGATATTATATAGCGTAATATTTTGGGCTGTCCCGTTTGGGGACAGCCCTTTTGCATTGCTTAAATAATAAAAAATCAGAACAAGGCTTTTTAAAGCCTTGTTGGCTTGCCCACACCCACAAATTTTGAAAAGTCATAATTTATTCGACATCATATTATTGAAAAGTCAGATTATTTGTGATAAAATTTACTTGAAAAGTCAGAACGGAGGAAATGATATGCTCTACAGAAAAATCGAAAAATTGATTGAAGAACATTTAAAATCTGACACTCAGAAAATTCTTTTGATTGACGGCGCAAGGCAGGTCGGAAAAACATATATTATTCGTTATGTAGGTCAAAGATTATTTGAAAATTTTATTGAAATAAATATGGTTGAAGATTCCATAGGCGACCGTCTTTTTGCCAATACAAAAACTATTGAAGATTTTTATTTGCAAGTAAGTATGATTGCAGGCAATAAAATGAAAGCTAAATCCGACACATTAATATTTATAGATGAAATTCAGGCATATCCGCATTTACTTACACTGCTTAAGTTTTTATCTCAAGATAATAAGTTCACATATATAGCAAGCGGCTCGCTTTTGGGTGTAACATTGTCGCAAACAACATCAATTCCTATAGGAAGTATTCGTAAAGTACGAATGTATCCGCTTGATTTTGAAGAATTTTTGTATGCTAACGGAATGAATGAATTTGTAATCTCCGCAGTGCAAAATAAATTCAAAGAATTACAATCACTTGATGAAAATATGCACAATAAAATGATGGATTATTTTCAAAAATATCTGCTTATAGGCGGTCTTCCGGATGCAGTCAACTCATATCTTAATGAAAAAAATATTCAGACCGTGCGAAATATCCAAAACGAAACACACGATTATTATGCAGCAGACGCATCAAAATATGATGAAGAAAAAAAGCTAAAAATACGCAGAATTTATGATCTTATTCCTTCTAATATGGAAAATAAAAAGAAACGAGTAATAGCAAAAAACATTGAAAATAAAAAAGGCAAAACTTTTACAGATTACAGCGATGAATTTGAATATCTAATAAGCGCCGGCATAGCACTTAATGTACAGGCAATTTCCAATCCTGTTTTTCCGTTAATTGAATCCACAGGAAAAAATCTGCTGAAACTATATCTTAATGATGTGGGTATTTTGACAAGTATTTTGTACGGTAATAATATCAGAGCAATTTTGGATAATAAAAGCAGTATAAATCTTGGCTCGGTATATGAAACTGTAGTGGCAAGCGAATTGACTGCGCACGGATATAAATTATTTTACTATGACAACCGCAGTAAGGGCGAAGTTGATTATTTGATCGATGACTATAACAGCCTTTCGGCAGTACCTATTGAGGTTAAATCGGGCAAAGATTACACAGTTCACAGTGCTCTTAATACATTTGTACAAAATGAAGACTACCACATAAAAAAAGCCTTTGTAGTATCAAATGAAAGAAAAGTTCAAACAAAAGGCAAAATAACTTATATTCCGATTTATTATATAATGTTTTTTAACGCTAATTCAACTTTGGACAACAATATAGAATTTTAACACAGCTGAATTATAAGGTAATCTAAATAATTTATAGTTTAGCAAAATAATTATAAAAGGCTGACTCGGTATCAATTGCCGAAGTCAGCCTTTTTAGGGAGAGTATATTAAGAAAGAAAAAGAATTTGCAAACTTTTAAATCACATTAACATATTAAATAATTTTAATTTCTTATGAACATACCTTACATACATCCATAGAATAGACCATATTATCTTTTGCAACCATTGTAAGCGGCATTTCAGGCAAAAGTATGTTAAAGCCTACAAGGAAGCTTTCTTTACCGCCATCGTGAAGTCCCGTTACAATTCTTACGACATTATTTTTCTTGGCAAATTCAACCGCTGCACGATCTGCGTTCTTATCAAAAAGCACTGTCATATCCGCACCAAACTGTTTTGATACCATATTAAGGTATTCAATCTGCCAAGCTGCCTCGGTGTAATCGTGCGTAGGCTCAAGCACAGACAATACTCTTAAGTCGCAGTCCGTATCGTCTGCAATCTGCTTTGCAATCTTAATAATTCGGTCGCAATCAAACTGCAGTGTTACACAAGCAAGCACTACAGCACGCTTTTCAGTATTCATTTTGTCACCTCCAAACATTTCCGTGCGTAAGTCGCATTGCACGGTTTATAAATCGTTGTTCAGATAATCCCACAAGCGTGAGGCATCTGCCTGACCATTATATAAATAATCCAAATCGGTACCATGCAGGTTAAACATATTCCTGCCGACAAGGAGTCCGATACCGAAGTCGTTGTAATCGTTTCTTGCACTGTACATAACTATATAGTGATTATTCGCATATATGAATGACGGTCTGTAAAGTCCGCCGCCGTCCCACACTGTATAATCATCTGACGGAGAAACTACTTTCATTGCTGTTTCCCAATTGAACCCGTCCTCCGATGCTGAAAAATACAGATTCATATGCTTTCTGTCTTTTTTATTGGTTGTAGCGCAGGCTAACAATTCATATCCACGGTTTGTTTTTATTACATCAGGGTGCCATACATATGCACCGTCTTCAAAAGTTAAGTCTGTGGGCTGAGGCTGCGACCATACACCGTTTCTCAATTCTCTGTAATAGAGTTGATAATGACACACATACCATACTTTATATGCACCATCGTCACTGATTATGGCAGGACTCACCATATCATACTTTTCTTTTTCGTAGGTTTCAAAATAGACAAGTTTGTCGCTCCAATTATCACCGTCATACGAATATCTCATATACAATGCCATATAGTCGGTATCGTAATCCGTATATCTCCAAAACAGCTCAAGGCGGTCAAGTTCTTTGTTATATACAAGATGACTGTCCGAATTATAGCGTACGGATTTTTTATAATTTGCAAGCGGCGGCTCTGTAAATTTTACCTCCGAATAATTTATAAGATCGTTTGTTCCGACAATCTGCGGATTTTCGTAGTAGTCATTACCACTTGGATAAGGTGTGTAAGACAACCAAAATCTGTAACCGTTCCATTCCTTCCCCATATCAATCAACTTTGGATGATATGCATTGTTCGGATAGTAACTTTCAATTGTACTGTCGGAATTTATCAAATTAAGTTTGCTTATTGAATTTGAAGAAAAATTAAAATCCTGTTTAAATTTCTTTTTTGAGTCAGTTTCTGTATTTTTACTTTTTAAATTAGTTTGTTTGCTTAAAGCGGCTGATGGTATCTGCGGCTTTGTTTCTGATGTTGATGCTTTGCGTTCACTCACACCGTTTGAAACAGCATTTCCTGTATTTGCACAGCCTGCAAAAACCGATGCAGTCATAACTGCCACAAGCAAAAATGCAAGTATTCTCTTCATATGTACCCTTTCTAAACTAAATCAGCATTACTAAGTCAACCGTCAACTTTAAAGCCTTCCTCGCTTATCTCGGATTCACTTGAAAAATCTTTATACTGATCTATAAATCTCCAAAACTTCCCGGCGCTGTTTACTCCGTCATTTATATAATCGCAGTTTGTACCGTAAAGATTATACATATCTTTGCCGAATAAAAGTCCCACACCAAAATTTTTGGCGTCATTTCTTCCGCCGTAAAGGACATAATACATTCCGTCCGAATACATAAATGTCGACCTGTAAAGTCCGTTGCCGTCCCAGTCAAAATCGTTACCGGTAGGCTCAAGAACCTTTTTGGCAGTGCCGAATTTCAATCCGTCATCTGACTTTGCATAGTAAAGATTCATATGTTTTCTATCTTGCTTATCTTCGGTTGCACAAGTCAGAATTTCGTACTTATCATTATTCTTAATTAAATCTATATGCCATGTAAATGCATCGTTTTCATAAGGCAGTTTACACATTCTTATTTTTGACCATTTTCCATCCTTGAGTTCACGATACTTTACTTTATAAGCATTTACATACCACACTCTGTATGTACCGCTATCATATACAATACCGGGACTTACCATATCTTCTTTTTTTCTGTCATAGGTTTCAAAAAAAGTTTCCGGTTTGCTCCATGTATTGCCGTCATATGAATAACTCATTAAAAGAGAGGCATAATCAATATCATAGTCTGTGTATCTCCATATTATCTCAAGACGATTCAAGTCATTGTTATAAACAAGCTCACTGTCCGAATTAAAGCATCTGCCATTTTTATAATTTGAGAGAACAGGTTGCGAAAATTTAATTTCGGAATAGTTAATTAAA
>OGYK01000989.1_pt1 | contig 22116 bp, 16 predicted proteins | sample 1576501 | NCBI WGS metagenome assembly OGYK01 (sample SAMEA3541530, study PRJEB24748) | human gut metagenome | biome: human gut; feature: human-associated habitat; material: faeces | place: China | collected 2012
TGTAAAAGAAGCACGTGCCCAGGGAGACCTGAGCGAAAATTTTGAATATAAGGCAGCCAAAAAGTTTAAAAACGAAAATGAAAGCCGTATCCGTTATCTGGAAAAAATGATCAAGACAGCAGTGATTGTTTCTGAAGACTCTCCGGAAGATGAAGTTGGAATGAACAATACCGTCGATATTTATTTTGAAGAGGACGATGTGACAGAAACATATAAACTGGTGACAACAGTCAGAAGCAATTCACTGAAAAATCTGATCAGCCGGGAATCACCGCTTGGCGCGGCTATTTTCGGGCATAAAGTTGGAGATCGCTGTGAAGTTCATGTAAATGATAATTATTCCTATTTTGTGCAGATTAAGCGTATTGTCAATACTGTGGATGACGGCACAGATGAGCTTCGAAAATTTTAACAACAGGAGACAAAAATAAAATGAAAGTATCGGAAATTTTAAAGAAGAATGAGGTGACCATCTCATGTGAGATTTTTCCACCAAAACAGGGAGCACAGCTGCAGAATTATAAGGCAATTGCAGCAGAAATCGCAAAGCTGAAACCAGCATATATCAGCTGCACATATGGAGCAACCGGCGGAACCAGTGATTATACCGTAGAGATTGCAGATGCGATCAACTCTTATGGGGTGCCGGCAATCGCACATCTGACCTGCGTCTCTTCCACAAGAGAAAAGGTACATACTGTAATCCATGAGCTGAAAGAGCGCGGAATCGAAAACATCCTTGCACTTCGCGGGGATATTCCGACAAACACGGATTTTCCGCTTCCGGATCAGTATCACCATGCGATTGAGCTGATTCGTGAGATCAGGGAGGCAGGAGACTTCTGTATCGGCGGTGCATGTTATCCGGAGGGACATCCGGAGGCTGCCAATATGAATGAAGATCTGGATCATCTGAAAGAAAAAGTGGATGCAGGCTGTGAATATCTGACCACACAGATGTTTTTCGACAATAACATTTATTATCGTTTCCTATATAAGGCACTTGCTAAAGGAATTGATGTTCCGGTGACTGCCGGAATCATGCCGGTTACCAATGCAGCACAGGTGAAGAGAACGATTTCCCTGACCGGAAATCTGGTTCCTGCCAAATTTTTAAGCATTGTGGATCGTTTTGGGGACAACCCTGCAGCCATGAAGCAGGCAGGAATTGCCTATGCAACCGAGCAGATCATTGATCTGATTGCCAATGGAGTCAACCACATTCACATTTACTCTATGAATAAACCGGATGTTGCTGCGGCAATCATGAACAATCTGTCACAGATTTATGTGAGAGAGCAGGCATAAGAATGAAGAAAAAGGAAGAACAGCTGGTCCGTAAAGTGACCGATATGATACAAAAAACACGGGAAGGAAAACTGCACTGGGATATTCAGTGCCAGACTACCGAGTACAACGATCCGGCGAAGAAACCAGTGGAAACCGAAGAGGGAGAGACCTGGGTGATTGATGAGTGTTTTGTTTCCTATCACTGTATGGATCAGGAGAAAGAATTTCTGCTGGTTTCTTATGAGCAGATTTATACCTGCGGAGAAAAAAAGAAGTCCTGCAATTTAATTTTCCAGCCACCGCTTGGCGTACGGTTTTTTGATGTAGATGTTCTGGCACCGTATGCGGTGGAAGCGGATCAGATGCTGATATATGAAGTACATATGTTGTGGTTGACCGTGCTGGAGCAGTACAAGAAGGAGCCGCAGAACATCGAGCTGGATGTGACAGGGCGCGAGCTGGTACTGCAGCAATAAACATGAATATACAATGTGTATAATAAGTTAAAAAAACCTCTGGAATTTTTAGACAAAATTTCCAGAGGTTTTTTGGCAGTTTTTCCAACTTTATTTCGTATACATTTTCAAGTATAATGAAAAACGAAAAAAACCGAAATATCATTCAAAAGGAGGAAAAAATGGGAGAGAGAAGGTTTTCAACAAAGAACCGTTTTGTGAGTTTTTTACTTGCAATTGCGATGGTTCTGACACTTTTACCGATTGGGGCGGTACAGGCAAAAGCAGAAGAGGCAGCTGTAAAATTGTATTTTGAGTTGCCGGAAGGAACTACAGTAACGGATTGGGGCGTGAATGTTTGGAATTCTGCTAAAGTTTCTAATGGGGATACAGAGCACGCATTTCGTCCAAGCACTTGGGGAACAAAAGGCGAAAAATATCCAACATTATTAGCTGATCAAACAAATAAAGGATGGGGATATGTCGTAATATCTGGGACTATAGATGGCTTGCAGTTTGTTAATAAAGCTGGTAAAGAATACAAATGCTGGAATGCTCAAATTGCAAAGGAAGGACATGAAGAAGCATATTTTGACCCTTCAGAGGGAAAATGGTATACAAGTGCTGAAAAAACAATAGAAATTAAAGCTGCTGAAATTAAAAATACATTTACACTTGCAGGAGATTCTGGATTGACTGGAAATAGCAACTGGGATGCAAAAGATACGCGAAATGTATTGTCGCAGGATGTTTCAGATAAAAATAAGTTCAGTATTACTTTTCATAATGTTGCAAAAGGTACATATTCCTATAAGATTTTACAGGATCCTGAGAACTGCGGATGGGATAAACCATGGGGATATGGAGAAGGCAATGATGGTAATCGTAGCGTGACCATAGAGGCTCCGTCTGATGTTACTTTTACAATTGACCTTACAGATACATCGGATGCAAAAAATGTAGAGGTTAGCCAGAAAAAGTTAAAGAAACTTGTAGTTGATAATGGAAATATTTCAAAAGGAAAAACAAAAGAATTAAAAACATCTGCAAAGTATTATGATGGCACTTCAGCTGATGCAAATGATGTTAATGTTTCTTATAAGTTAAAAGAAGAAATAGCGGGAGTAACATTGACAGACAATATGCTTTCTGTTGCAAAAGACACGTCTTTGACGGAAGTGACGGTTATTGTTTCTTGTGGTGATTTCGAACAGGAAATGTCAATTCCAGTTGTAGAAAAGCAGTATCAGGTAACCATAAATATGTATTCTCAGGATTTGGAAATGAAGCCTGGGGTATCGGATATTTACATTTTTGAGTATGGTGGGAGTAACAATACGACTGTTACTTTAAATAAAACGGTAGAAGATACAGAAAATAATGTAACATGGGTACAGGGAACGGTTACGGTGCCATACAATTCACTTGGAATTATTGCTAGAGACAAAGCTGGATCCTGGGATGGTGGAAAAGATAAGGATCGATTATATACCATTGATGAGGATACTCCAGAAGTAACCTTATGGTATGTGTATGGAAAAACACCTGTCACAGAAAAACCTACCATTACCAAAGAAGATCCAAGATATTTTTATCTGGAATATGAAAATGATACTTTAACAACCATTCCGGAGTTTTATTCGTGGACGACTGGTTTTGCGGCAGAATTGAAAAAATTTGAATCCGCAGGAGCTGGAAAATGGAAAATTAAGGTTCCGGTAAAGTCAAGCTGTACAAAAGTTGATTTCGTTATTGCAGTGGATTCTTCCGGTTCTGACTGGGTCAAGGATGGTGGAGATCATTCTATTGCATTTCCAGAGGATCAGAATGTTGTATGTGCGAACATGAAACAGGGCGAAGAACCTGTATTGAGTGCTCCATACAATAAGGGATATGAAGTCCTTCCAAAAGAAAATAAGATTGCATTTTATTATCGGGATGATAACGCCTTAATTGATGATAAGCTTGCAGATATGAAGGTATCTGTAGATATCAATGGTACGGAATATGAAATGACTTATAATGCTGGGAATAAGCGTTTTGAGTATAACTATAACAAACTGGAAAGCGGACGTACATATTATCGTTATAAAGTCGGGGATGAATATATTTTAGACAAATATAACGATAAGCAGGAACAAAAAGAGGGAAACGATTATTCTTATATTGAGTATTATAAGCTGAATGCCACTATTCAGGCAGAGGTAATGAATGCATCATTTAATTATAATGAGAATAATGTCGTAAAATTTACTGTAAATCAGGATGAGAATGATACAAAGAAGATGGAAGTTGCATCTGCAAGTATTGATGTTTCTTCTTTAGGTGGAAGCAGTACATTGGCAATTGTACCGGATTTGCAGGCGGTAACAATATCAGCCACAACAGATACTTCGCTAGGTAAGAAAACATTGCCAATTGTTGTAACAGATCAGTATGGAAATGAGTATTCAACAAGTGTACAGGTTGAAGTGACTGCTCGAACCAAGAAAAATGCGAAAGATTTTGATTGGGATGAATCCGTTATTTATTTTATGGTAACGGACCGCTTCTTTGATGGAAATGAATCAAACAATACAGCAAGCGGAGCACAGACTTACGGAAAGGATAATGCAGGTCTGTATCATGGTGGTGATTTCGCAGGAATTACACAAAAGTTAGACTATTTAGAGGATTTGGGAATTAATACAATCTGGATTACCCCTATAGTAGAAAATATCCCGGGAGTTAAGGTCACTGACACGGGAAAAGAAGATGTTCCGTACAATGCTGCATACCATGGATATTGGGCAAGCGATTTTACAAAGCTGAACCCAACGCTTGGAACAGAAGAAGAATTTCAGACATTGATCGACCAGGCACACAGCCGTGGAATCCGCATTATGGTAGATATTGTGGTTAACCATGCCGGATATGATACAGATTTTGGTAATATGATCCGAAGCGGAGACGATATTGTATCTGGAAGTGATCAGAAAGATTCCTTAAGCAATTTACCAGATTTTAAAACAGAAGATCCTGCAGTCAGCGCGCAGCTTGTAAAGTGGCAGACACAGTGGGTGAAAGATTTTGGTATCGACTATTTCCGTGTTGATACAGTTAAACATGTGGAAAATGATACCTGGGCAGAATTAAAGAATGCTCTGACGGAAGTAGATTCAGATTTTAAGATGATTGGAGAGTATGCAGGAGGAGGCTATGCTTCTAATGGCAATACTTTAGGAACCGGAGAAATGGATTCGGATCTGGATTTTGATTTTAATGATCAGGCAACTAATTTTGTAAAGGGAAATATTTCTTCCGTAGAAAGTTTCCTGACATCCAGAAATAGTGTATTAAACAATACATATATGACAGGTCAGTTCCTTGGAAGTCATGACGAGGATGGATTTAAGAAGAAACTTTTGGATGGTGGAATGGCTGAAGATGCAGCAACTGCGGCATCCATGGTAGCCGCAAGCCTGCAGATTACTGCAAAAGGACAGCCGGTTATTTACTATGGGGAAGAGATCGGTCTGACGGGATTAAATAATTATCCATATCAGACAAACCGTTATGATTTTGACTGGACAATGGTAAACAGTGACAATAAGACCTATCAGCATTATAAGAAGATGCTTTCCATCCGTAATGCATATACAGATGTATTCGCAAGGGGTGACAGAAAAACAATTTTAGCATCTGATGAAAATGGTTATGATATTGTATCCAGAAGCTACAAAGGAACAAAATTATATGTTGGTTTAAATATCAAAGATGTTGCACAGACTGTAGAAATTCCGGTTAGTGAAAATAATGGAACTGTTTTGAAGGATCTGTATTCTGGAAAAACATATACGGTAAGTAACGGAAAGATTAAAGTGATCATTCCAGCGGCAACAGATGGTGGTACCGTTGTTCTGAAAAATAATTCAAGTACAAACGGCGGTTCTACCGGTGGAAGTTCTTCCAGCGGAAGCACAACAACTCAAACCAAGCCTTCTGAAGATATCAAAAAGGATACAACAACGCTCGTTATTCCTGCAGAAAAACTTCCGGAAGGAACGACTGCAACCGTAACAGTCACAAAGGATGCAAGCGGAAAAGTAACCGCAGAGGCAGCAGTAGCAGCAACTGGAAAGACAAGCAAAACAGGCGTGAAAGCAACCGTAAATGCCGATGTGATCCAAGCTGTAACAGAAGCTGCCGGAACGAAAGACGTAACCATCACACAGGAAGTCAAGAAAGCGGATGGAACAACCGCATACACCTTGCAGGTAAATGCAGCAGATGTCAAAGCAGGTGCAAAACTTGCCGTAATGAAGAAAGATGAAAAGACCGGGGAACTGGTTCTTGTAAACCAGAAAGCTTACAAGGTCGCAAAGGATGGTTCTGTCTCACTGACATTTAAGGGTGAGGGAACTTATGTCGTAAAGACACAGGCTGAGGTAAAGGCTCAGGCAAAGCAGATCGCAAAAACCGTTAAGCCAGCAAAGACCACAGTAAATGTTGCTACAAAAAAGACAACCGTATTTAAATGGAACAAGAAGCTGAATATGGAAAACGTGGCAAAGATTACCTATAAGTCTTCCAAGAAGTCTGTGGTTTCCGTAAATAAAAATGGAAAGATTACCGGAAAGAAGAAAGGAACCGGAAAAGTGACCGCAGAGGTTACATTAAAAGACGGAACCAAGAAAACAGTAAAGATGAAGGTAAAGGTGAAATAAGCCAGAACCTTAAAACAATCGTTTTATACTCATTTTCTGCCATAGGGCTTACAGGGGGAAACCTCTGTAAGCCCTGATTTTATTAGACAACCGGGGGCTGCTGTGTTATACTCATTATGCTTTAGGAGGATGTAAAATGAAAAAAACATATGCAGTTATTACAGGGGCAAGCTCTGGAATTGGTATGGCATTTGCAAGACAGCTCGCGGCAGAAGGATACCGTCTGGTACTGGTTGCGCGACGGGAAAACCGGCTGCAGGCACTGGCGGAGGAATTGAAAAAAAGTGGGACGGAAAGCATGGTTATCACGGCAGATTTGTCCGAAAAAGAAGCGTGTTACCGTCTGATGCAGCAGCTGGAGCCGGTTCCGGTCGGAATATTGATCAACAATGCCGGTTTTGGGGATTGCGGCAGTTTTCTCGAGACAGATGCAGAGAAGGAAATGCAGATGATTGATGTGAATGTCAAGGCCATGCATCTTTTGATGAAACTGATGCTTCGCCGCATGGAAAAGCAGGAGGGCGGTTACATTTTAAATGTCGCTTCTTCGGCAGGACTGCTTCCGGCAGGCCCTTATATGGCCACCTATTATGCGACCAAAGCCTATATGGCGAGTCTGACGCGGGCAGTGGCGCTGGAACTGAAGCAGAGAGGCAGCCGGGTGTATGTAGGGGCATTGTGTCCGGGTCCGGTGAATACGGAATTCAATGAAGTGGCAAATGTTGAATTTGCACTGGCCGGAATCACACCGGAGTATTGCGCCGGATATGCATTAAAGCAGATGAAAAGACGCAAAGTGCTCATTGTTCCGACGACTGAAATCAAGGCAGCAACGATATGCGGAAGATTTATTCCGCAAAATCTGCTGATCGCAATTACTGCACATCAGCAGAAGAAAAAGCTGAAAGCAGAGGACATATAAAATGGAAGAAATTAAAATAGGCTCTCATGTGGGAATGGCAGGAAAAGAGATGTTTCTGGCATCCGTGAAGGAAGCGGAGCGTTATGGGGCAAATGTGCTGATGCTCTACACAGGGGCACCGCAGAATACCCGGAGAAAAGAAATCAAAGACTTAAATATTGAGGCGGGCTGGGAGTATGCCACAAAGGCTGGAATCCGGGAAATCGTGGTTCATGCACCGTATATCATCAATCTTGCCAATACGGTAAAGCCGGAGACATTTGAGCTTGCTGTGGAATTTTTGGAAAAAGAGATCCGGCGCACGGCTGCCATGCGCAGTAAAATTCTGGTACTGCATCCGGGATCTGCATTAGACGCGGGGGCGGAGGCAGGAATTGCACAGACTGTCCGGGGACTGAATATGGTGCTTGATGCCAACGGGGATGATGTGTTTATTGCGTTGGAAACGATGGCAGGAAAAGGCAGCGAGATTGGAAGAACGTTTGAAGAGATCAGGGCAATCTATGACGGAGTGCACAAAAAGGAACGGTTAAGAGTCTGTTTTGATACCTGTCATGTAAACGATGCCGGCTATGATCTGGTGCATGATTATGAAGGCGTGTTCGAGACTTTTGATAAGGTGATCGGGCTGGATCAGATTGCGGTTTTTCATATCAATGACAGTTTAAATCCTCTGGGAGCACATAAAGACCGTCATGCAAACATTGGAAAAGGAACCATTGGATTTGAGACATTGTACCGTCTGGTCCACGATCCGCGTTTTGTGGAAATTCCAAAGATTTTAGAGACACCGTGGCTTTGTGCCGAGGGAGAGACCAAAAAGACGATTCCGCCATACAAAGAAGAGATTGCACAGCTTCTTGCAAAATAATAAAGAGGAGAAGGATTATGAATGTTAAACAACAGGGAATTTCCGGCTATTGGTTAAAGGTGATCGCCGTGGTTTCCATGCTGATTGATCACACGTCAGCCGTTATTTTAGAACAGATTCCGGGACTGGAAAATCCCGCATTTTTGATGCGCATCATTGGAAGAGCTGCATTTCCGATTTACTGTTTTCTTCTGGTAGAGGGATTTTACCATACACGCAGCAGGGCAAAATATGCGGGAAGGCTTTTTTTGTTTGCACTGATTTCCGAGGTTCCGTTTGACCTGGCATTCAGCAGGAGAATGTGGGATTTTTCCAGCAGCAATGTCTTTTTTACTTTGCTGTTCGGGCTTTTGGTGATCTGGGGTGTTGAAGGGATAAAGCAGAAGTTTGTGGAGGATGTTTACGGAAATAAGGCCGCAGTCATCCGCCTGATTCTTACCATTGTGATAGTTGCGGCCGGGGGATTTCTGGCGCTTCTTTTCCGTACAGATTACGATTTGTCGGGAATTGTGACAATTTTTGCAATTTACATGTTTTATCCGAAGAAAGTGAAGGGTGTGGGCATTGGTGTTCTGGTATTAACTCTGCTGGCAAGTATCATTGAAGCAGCAGCATTTCTGGATATGATACCGATTTATTTATATAACGGAACCAGAGGAAAACAGATGAAATATTTCTTTTATATATTCTATCCGGCACACCTGTTTCTTCTTGCCATGATCGCACGGGCAATGGGACTTTGGGCTTAATATTTTAAGAAGATGTTACGATTCTTATGAAATTCTTATCTTTTTCAGATACAGCTTGCGTTCCTGAAAAAGCGGGAGTACAATGCAGACGAAATGAAAGACAGATAGATAGGAATGGAGGTCTTGGATGATGAGACAAAAATCTTGGAATCAGTTTAAAAAAACAATGGCTGCCTCGACACTGGCAGGAGCGATCACTTTTACAGGGTGTGCGGTGATGCCTTCGGTTACAGCTTTTGCAGATACAACGGAACAGACCGGTCAGGTATCGTATGATAATGAGGTGATGCCGATCCACACGGACGTGCAGACGGAGGCAAAACCGTTGATGAAGGGTACGTCATGTACGGTTTCGGATGGAAAGAACCTGTATTATGCGTTTGAAATGATGGGTGTGCGTATGGGCATTATGAAATACAACACCAAAACAGGCAAAAAGAGTGAGGTATATTCCTACAAAATAGGGAAAAACAAAAAGGGAAGCAATGGTTTTTCCCAGTTATCTGTGGATAAGAAATATATTTATGCAACCTGGGACCGTTACTATGGAACCGATGCAACAAAAGAATATGTTTACCGGATCGCAAAAGACGGGAAATCCGCAAAGAAGCTTGCACTTGGACGTGATCCACAGCTGATAGATGGACGGATTTATTATCTGGCACTGAAAAGTAAAAGTGAAGATGGCATGAATTATTCGGAAGATACCGGAACCGTAATGAGCATGAAGACGGATGGAACGGATAAAAAGAAAGTAGCACAGATTGCAAACAGCGGAGATGCTTATAGGTATTCCCTGTTTCAAAGTGAGGGAAAGATTTACTATACCAAAGAAAACGAGAACAGGACATTTTATGATCTGGAGGGAAACAGTTATCAGAGAGGTTCCTTTGCTGTTAAGGATGAAAATTATCTGAGTGTTTCACTGGAAGCTGTCAATGATGGAACGTATACCTATAGTACGACAGGAAAGGATCGGTACATGCAGACGAAACTCTACCGGACAGATAACAGGACGGGAAAGAAAAACCTTGTGGCATCCTTTAAACTTGGCATTGAAAAATACTCGGTTTGTGGAAATTATGTATTCGTGGAAGCAAATGTTCCGTACAAGGGAGCTGATGTGACTGAGAAACTTGCAGTTTACTGCTATAAGGCAGATGGCAGCAGCAAAGTAAAGCTTGCTTCCTGGTTTCCGGCAGAATAAAATCCGGGTAACAATCGAAAAAATAAAAGAAGCACCGCGACTTGCGGTGCTTCTTTTATTCTGGGGATTTATTTATCCAGATCTTTTTTATCTACATTCTGCAGCATCATTGCACGAACTTTCAGAGGAAGTCCGAACAGTGTGATGAATCCGTCTGCATCGTGATGATCGTACTGATCACCGGTTGTGAAACTTGCCAGAGACTCACTGTAGAGAGAGTATGGAGAAGTTGTGCCGGCTTTGATGATGTTTCCTTTGTAGAGCTTGAATTTTACTTCACCGGTGACATACTTCTGGGTAGAAGTAACAAATGCCTGGATTGCTTCGCGAAGAGGAGTGAACCATTTTCCTTCGTATACAACATTGGCAAGACGGTTGCCCATCTCTTTCTTTGCAGATAAGGTATCGCGGTCGAGAACCAGTTCTTCCAGCTGGTCATGTGCTTCCATAAGGATCGTTCCGCCAGGAGTCTCATATACACCACGGGATTTCATACCAACGACACGGTTTTCTACGATATCGATGATGCCGACACCGTGCTTTCCACCGAGACGGTTTAATTCACGGATGATATCTGAAACTTTCATTTCTTTTCCGTTTACCGTCTTTGGAACACCCTTTTCAAATGTCATGGTTACATATTCGCCTTCGTCCGGAGCTTTCTCAGGGGAAACACCAAGAACCAGAAGATGATCATAATTTGGCTCGTTTGCAGGATTCTCCAGTTCCAGTCCCTCGTGACTGATATGCCATAAGTTACGGTCACGGCTGTAACTTTGGTCTGTGCCGAATGGAAGATCGATTCCGTGTGCTTTGCAGTATGCGATCTCTGCCTCACGGGAATCCATCTGCCACTTGTCATCACGCCAAGGAGCAATGATTTTGATATCCGGAGCAAGTGCTTTGATACCAAGCTCGAAACGGATCTGGTCATTTCCTTTTCCGGTAGCACCGTGGCAGATTGCAACAGCGTTTTCTTTTCTGGCGATCTCTACCAGTTTCTTTGCGATACCAGGACGTGCCATGGCAGTACCTAATAAGTATTTGTGCTCATATACAGCACCAGCCTGTACACAAGGTACGATGTAATCGTCACAGAACTCATCTGTGATATCTTCGATATATAATTTAGAAGCGCCGGATAATTTGGCTCTTTCTTCCAGTCCGTCTAATTCTTCGCCCTGTCCGCAGTTGATACAGCAGCAGACAACCTCATAACCATAAGTCTCCTTTAACCAAGGGATAATAGCGGTAGTATCGAGTCCGCCGGAGTAAGCTAAAACAACTTTTTCTTTCATAAGATTGTATCCTTTCTTTCTATATGGAATTGTACGCTCTCGTACGACTAACCCTACTATACATCAATCCAAATGAAATGACAAGTGAAAAAATATACATAAAATTGCATAAATATACATAAATTTGTGAATATTTGCTATTTACGGATGGAAAAAGATGGACTATTATAGGATAGAATCATATTTTTAAAAGAAAGAAAAGGTAAGAAACATGGTAAAGGTAGGAATTATCGGAGCGACCGGTTATGCGGGAGCAGAACTGGTGCGTATTTTATTGAATCATAAAGAGGCACAGATCGAATGGTTTGGATCAAGAAGCTATATCGATGAAAATTATGCAGATATTTATAGAAACTTTTTTGAACTTGTCGATGCAGACTGTCTGGGTGATAACATGGATGAGCTTGCTTCCCGCGTGGATGTGATTTTCACGGCAACACCACAGGGATTTCTGGCAGGTGTGCTGAATGAGGATATTTTAAATAAGGTAAAGATCATTGATCTGAGCGCGGATTTTCGAATCAAAGATGTTGCTACCTATGAAAAATGGTATAAGATTGAGCATAAAAGCCCACAGTTTATTAAGGAAGCCGTTTACGGACTCTGTGAGATTAACCGTGATCAGGTGACCACCCAGACCCGTCTGATTGCAAATCCGGGATGTTATACGACCTGTTCCATTCTGACAGCATATCCGCTGGTAAAAGAGGGACTGATTGATCCGGATACATTGATTATTGATGCAAAATCCGGTACTTCCGGAGCGGGACGTGGGGCAAAGACACCGAACCTGTTCTGCGAAGTGAACGAGAGCATGAAAGCATACGGTGTGACAACACACAGACATACACCGGAGATTGAGGAGCAGCTCGGCTATGCGGCAGGAAAAGAGATTACCGTGAATTTTACACCGCATCTGGTTCCGATGAACCGCGGAATTCTTGCGACAGAGTATGCAACCCTGATCAAAAAGCCGGATGGTACCTATCCTTCTTATGAGGAACTGAAGGCTGCTTACGATAAATATTATGCAAAGGAACGTTTCGTGCGTGTATTAAAGAAAGGTGTCTGCCCGGAGACCAAGTGGGTAGAGGGCAGCAATTACGTGGACGTAAACTTTGTCATTGACGAGCGTACCGGCAGAGTTGTGATGATGGGTGCACTGGACAATCTGGTCAAGGGTGCAGCTGGACAGGCCGTACAGAACATGAATCTGCTGTTCGGATTTGATGAGGCAGAAGGACTTTCCATGGTTCCGATGTTTCCATAATGAAAGGCATCTGTTCGATGCATTTCCTACGCTCATTGTTTCCGCGTAAGCGGAACTCTCATACAATGAGCTCTATAATGAGGTGAATAATGAGTAAAGAATATACAATCCGTGTGATGACACTGGAAGATTATGATGAGGTGTATGCGTTGTGGATGGGCATCCACGGTTTTGGAATCCGTTCCATCGATGATTCCAAAGAAGGAGTGGAGCGGTTTTTAAAAAGAAATCCGACCACGAGTATGGTAGCGGTAGCAGATGGAAAGATCGTGGGAGCCATTCTCTGCGGACATGACGGGAGACGCGGATGTCTGTATCATGTCTGTGTGCACGAAGATTACCGGAAGAACGGAATCGGAAAAGCCATGGCAGTCGCATGTATGCGCGCCCTGCAGGAAGAAAAAATCAACAAGGTCAGCCTGATCGCATTTAAGAGCAATGAGCTGGGAAATCATTTCTGGAAAGATGCCGGCTGGTGTTTCAGGGAAGACTTAAATTATTACGATTTTACATTGAACGAAGCAAATATTACGAAATTTAATCAGTAAGGAGAATGTTATGAGTGAGAATTTAAACGCATTGGAAAAAGCACAGGTGCTGATTGAGGCATTGCCTTATATCCAGCGTTTTAACCGCAAGATCATCGTTGTAAAATACGGTGGATCAGCGATGGTAGATGAGAAACTGAAAAAACAGGTCATCCAGGATGTCACCCTGTTAAAGCTGGTTGGATTCAAACCGATCATTGTGCATGGCGGTGGCAAGGAGATCAGCAAATGGGTTGCCAAAGCAGGAATGGAACCGGAATTTATCAATGGACTGCGTAAGACGGATGCGCCTACCATGGAGATTGCAGAGATGGTGTTAAACCGTGTCAATAAATCACTGGTATCCATGGTGCAGGAACTTGGGGTGCAGGCGGTCGGCATCAGTGGAAAAGACGGTGGTCTGTTAAAGGTGGAAAAGAAATTGTCGGATGGTCAGGACATCGGATATGTAGGAGAAGTAAAGGAAGTGAATCCAAAGATTCTGTATGATCTGCTGGAGAAAGATTTCCTTCCGATTATCTGTCCGATCGGTCTGGATGACAATTATGATACATATAATATCAATGCGGATGATGCGGCATGTGCGATTGCCCGTGCAGTTTCCGCAGAGAAACTGGCATTCTTAACCGATATCGAGGGAGTATACAAAGATCCGGAAGATTCGTCCACCCTGATTTCCGAACTTACGGTTTCCGATGCAGAAAAACTGATTACAGACGGATATATCGGCGGCGGTATGCTTCCAAAGCTGAATAACTGCATTGATGCCATTGAAAACGGAGTATCCCGTGTGCATATTCTCGATGGAAGAATCGCACATTGTCTGCTTTTGGAAATCTTCACCAATCGCGGAATCGGTACTGCAATTTTGGGTGATGAAGAACATCATTTTTACAATGAATAAGAGATAAGAGGTGTGGATAAACAATGAATAAACAGGAATATATTGATACCGCGGAGCAGGAACTGCTGCATACCTACAATCGTTTTTCACTTGTACTTGATCATGGTGAGGGCGTATACCTTTACGATACAGACAAAAAAGCGTATCTGGATTTTGCAGCCGGAATCGCCGTATGTGCGCTGGGCTACAGCAATGAGGCGTATAAAAATGCGCTGAAGGATCAGGTGGATAAACTGCTGCATACGTCAAATCTTTATTACAATGTCCCGACCATTGAGGCGGCAAAGAAAGCACTAAAAGCCAGCGGAATGGATCGTATTTTCTTTACAAACAGCGGTACGGAGGCCATTGAGGGAGCCATCAAAGCTGCAAAAAAATATGCATATACCAGAGACGGACATGCCGGCCATGAAATCATTGCCATGAAACATTCTTTCCACGGAAGAAGTATCGGAGCACTTTCCGTAACCGGAAATGCCCATTATCAGGAACCGTTTGCTCCGCTCATGCCGGGTGTGAAATTTGCAGAGTATAACAATTTAGAAAGTGTAAAAGAACTGGTAACGGACAAGACCTGTGCGGTTATTATGGAGACGGTACAGGGAGAAGGCGGAATTTATCCGGCCGATCCTGCATTTATCGAGGGCGTGCGCAGGCTCTGTGATGAAAAGGATATTCTGTTAATCTTAGATGAGATCCAGTGTGGCATGGGACGTACCGGCGAGATGTTCGCATGGCAGAATTACGGAGTAAAACCGGATATCATGACCTGTGCAAAAGCACTCGGATGTGGAGTGCCGGTCGGTGCATTTTTCCTGACACAGCGTGTGGCAGACAAATCGCTGGCACCGGGAGACCACGGAACGACCTATGGTGGAAACCCATTTGTCGGAGCAGCCGTTTCGGCAGTATTTGATCAGTTTAAAGCCTGTGACATTTTAGGTCATGTAAAGGAAGTAGCGCCTTATCTGGAACAGAAACTGGATGAGCTGGTAGAAAAATATGACTTCCTTGTAACACGCAGAGGAAAAGGTCTGATGCAGGGTGTGGTTTGCAAGCTTCCAGTTGGAAAAGTGGCAGCCGCAGCACTTGAGCAGGGACTGATCGTGATCACAGCGGGAGCGGATGTCCTTCGTTTTGTTCCACCGCTTGTCATCGAAAAACAGCATGTGGATGAAATGATTGAAAAGCTGGAAAAAGCATTACTTTCTGTGCAGGAATAACTTACACTTGTAAAAGTAACAAAAAATCGTTAAAATAGAAATGCATTGAGACTCGTTTCGCCCCGGAAAGGGAGAAATGAGATGAAAAAACATTGGATAAAAAAGTGCTGTATGATTCTGACATGCCTGTATCTGACGGGATGTGGCAGGGAGGAAGTGCCATATCTGGATACCACTCAGACACAGGAGCAGACGGTGGAAACGGAACGAACGGAACAAAAAGAAACATTAAAATCCGACCAGACGGTACAGGTATATGTATGCGGGGAGGTAGCAGCTCCCGGTGTCTATCAGCTGAAAGACGGTATGCGTATCTGCGATGCGGTGGAGGCGGCAGGAGGACTGACCAAAGCTGCCAGCCGCGAATACTGGAATCTTGCTGAGAAGCTTTCGGACGGACAGATGATTTATTTTCCCACAGAGGAAGAGGCAAGGGAGCGGAAAGCATCGGCAGAGGCAGCCGGTGCCACTGTGGAAGAATCGGACGGGCGGATTGATATCAATACGGCGGATGCCACGCAGCTTGTGACCATTCCGGGAATCGGAGAGACACGGGCGGCGGCAATTCTTGCATACCGGGAGAAAAACGGCCCGTTTGCGAAAGCGGAAGATATCATGCAGGTATCCGGAATCAAAAGCGCACTTTTTGAGAAAATGAAAGATTATATAACGATTCGTTGAGGTGTAATATGGCAAAGAAAGTTCTCGTAGTAGATGATGAGAAATTAATCGTAAAAGGAATCCGGTTCAGTCTTGAACAGGACGGGATGGAAGTGGATTGTGCATACGATGGAGAAGAAGCGCTGAATATGGCGAAAGCAAATGAGTATGATATGATCCTTTTGGACATCATGCTTCCGAAGATGGACGGATTCGAAGTATGTCAGGCGATTCGTGAATTTTCTGATATGCCGATTGTTATGCTGACAGCGAAGGGCGACGATATGGATAAGATTCTGGGACTCGATTATGGTGCCGATGACTATATCACAAAGCCGTTTAATATTCTTGAGGTGAAAGCGCGTATCAAAGCGATCATGCGTCGTACTGCAGGACCGAGAGAAAAGAAAGAAGTTTCTTCGATTGTGGAGAAAGGGGATCTGCGTCTGGACTGTGACAGCAGACGGCTGTTTATTTCAGGCAGGGAAGTAAACCTTACCGCAAAAGAATTTGATCTGCTGGAACTTCTTGTGAAAAATGAAAATAAAGTATACAGCAGGGAAAATCTGCTCGGACTGGTCTGGGGAAAAGATTATCCGGGAGACGTGCGTACAGTGGATGTGCATGTACGTCGTCTGCGTGAAAAGATCGAAACCAACCCAAGTGAACCGAAATACGTGCACACAAAATGGGGTGTGGGATATTATTATTACCAGAAATAGACGAGAAGGCAGAAAGGTTTTTCCATGCAGAAGAGTAAACAGTTTCTTCAGTTCTTAAAAAGTTTAAAATTTCGGCTGATTCTTTTGATCGTTGTGATTGCGGTCGTACCGAGTCTGATTCTTTCGGCAGCAGTTTTAAAATATTACGAAAAGCGTGCCGTTTCTATCCGGGAAAGTGAAATCTTAAGCCAGGCAAAAATTCTGGCAAATCAGATAGCGACAAGTGAATATATGAAGCTGGGGGCGGATGTATCGTCCAGCAATATTCAGACACAGATTGATATGCTCACGACCATCTATGATGGTCGTGTCATTGTTGTGGATGACAACTGCAAAGTTTATTATGACACGTATAATCTCGATGACCATAAGCTGATCATTGCAGAGGAGGTCATGCGCAGTTTCAAGGGCGAGGATATTGTGCATTATGATTCGGAGAACCATTACATTGAGATGACGATCCCGATCAGCGATCCTGATGATAAAAGTGAAACGGTGATCGGAGTTATGCTGATCAGTGTTTCTACGGACAATATTGTGATCAACCAGTCATATATGCGACAGGTGGCGGTGATCGTTATGGTCATGGTCGGAATTGCAATTGTGTTTTTTGCAATCCTTCTGCTTTTGTATTTCCTGAAGCCGTTGCAGAAGATTGAAGAGGGAATCGCTGCAATCAAAAACGGATATGGAGAGTACAATCTTCAGGTCAATGATTACACGGAGACGGCGGGAATCTGTGAGAAGATTAATCAGATGCTTGGCCGGATCAAAGTCATGGATGATTCCCGGCAGGAGTTTGTATCGAATGTGTCACATGAATTAAAGACACCGCTGACATCCATGAAGGTGCTGGCGGATTCGATCAATAGCATGCCGGATGCGCCGAAGGAACTGTATCAGGAATTTATGGAAGATATCACCAATGAGATTGAGCGTGAGACAAAGATCATCAACGATCTGCTTTCTCTGGTGAAGATGGATAAGTCTGCAGCAGGGCTGAATGTATCTTCCGTTAATATCAATGAACTTTTAGAGCAGATTTTAAAACGTCTGCAGCCGATTGCGGATAAGCAGAAAGTGGAACTTGTCCTTGAGAGTTTCCGCCCGGTTACCGCAGAAGTGGATGAGGTAAAAATCACGCTTGCGATCACAAATCTTGTGGAGAATGCAATCAAATATAACCGGAATGACGGAGAGGGCTGGGTACACGTATCGCTGAATGCGGATCACCAGTATTTCTACCTGAAAGTAGAAGATTCCGGAATCGGTATTCCGGAGGAGTCTCTGGATCATATTTACGAACGATTTTACCGGGTGGATAAATCCCATTCCCGTGAGATCGGAGGAACCGGACTGGGACTTGCGATTACAAGAAATTCTATACTGATGCATCGCGGCGCAATTAAAGTACATTCTGTGATGGGCGAGGGAACAACCTTTGATGTTCGTATTCCGCTCAACTATATTGCATAGGAGGAAAAAGATGAGAAAAAAAATAATTTCAATCGTACTCCTTGTGGCAATGGTGGTTACGCTTGTCGCCGGGTGCGGGAAAAAAGATGCGGAAAAAGATTATTTTGTATTTTATGTAAACAATGAACTGACAAAAGTTGTGCCGCAAAAGATCACACTGCAGCATACAGCATCTGGAAAGGCCCAGGTAAAAGAGCTGCTCAAAGATTTGCAGACACAGCCTGAGGATACCACACTGCGCAGAACGATTCCCAGAAAGGTTAAAATTCAGGATATTAATCTGATCTCTTACCAGATTACGGTAGATTTCAGCAAAGAATATTATGATATGAAGCCAACGGAAGAAATTCTGACAAGAGCAGCGATCGCTAAGACGCTGTTGCAGTTGAATCAGTATCCGTATGTAACGTTTACGGTAGATGGAAAGCCTCTGGTAGATGCTTCCGGAGCAAATGTAGGTGCCATGAATCTGGACAGTTTTGTGGAAAATCCGGGAGAACAGATCAATTCCAGCCAGAAAGCAACACTGAAACTTTATTTTTCAAATAAGGCGGGTACCAGACTGGTTCCGGAAACCAGAGAGGTACATTACAGTTCCAACATTTCACTGGAAAAACTGGTGATGGAACAGCTGATTGAGGGACCAAGAAAAAGTGGACTCTTGGCAACGATTCCTTCGGAGACGAAACTGATTACGATCACAGTGGTGGATGGGGTCTGCTATGTCAATCTGGATGAAATGTTTTTGAATCAGAATCAGGAAATCTCAGAACCTGTTGTTTTATACTCTATCGTGGATTCCCTGACGGAACTGACGGAAATCGATAAAGTACAGATTTCCATCAACGGAGATACCAGTGGCAAATGCCGTTACACGTATAAACTATCAAAGATGTACAAGGCAGATGACCGGCTGGTCACAAAAGAAAGCGATGAGAAAGTAGAATCTACGGAATAGGAAAAGAAAGCGTGAGGAAAAGACCATTTCTTTTGCTTGCCACAGAGTTTCTGCTGGGGATTGTGTGTGTCAGAGAGCAGCTGCCGGCATGGGGTGTGCTGGCAGTTCTGTTACTGGTATATACCACTCCATGGAAGGAACGGGGGATGCGGAAAGTTCTGTTTGCGGCAGGACTTCCCGGTATGTTTCTTTTGGGGATGCTGCAGATGCAACGACAGATCGATTTCAGGCAGCAGTACCTGCAGAAACTCACAGATGGCCAGGAGGTTCGCCTGGCGGGAAAGATTGATCGGATAGAACCGAAAACCAGATGCGTTTATTACTATTTAAAAGATTGCACGGTGGAAGCAGAATCGCAGACACTGCCATGCAATGATGTAATCGCATATGTTTCTTCTGCCAGCCATTCGGCTGGACAAATCCTGAATATTGAGGGTACAATTTCATTATTTACAGAAGCATCCAATGAAGGGATGTTTGATGCCCGGCAGTTTTACCAGAGTCAGAAAATTGATTTCGGCATATGGGTCACAAAGATCAGCCGGGTCTATGGAAAAACGGATCGTTACCGGTGCGCACTACAGAATATGAAAAAGCGTGCAAATGACGTGATCCGGCATTCTATCCGGGACGATGGCGTGCTTTCTGCGATGCTGTTAGGGGAAAAGGGGGCTTTGGATGCAGAGATAAAATCTTTGTATCAGAGAGCGGGGATCGCCCATGTGCTTGCTATTTCCGGACTTCATATTTCCCTTCTGGGGATGGGACTGTACCGCATGCTGCGGAAACGACTGCATACCCGGTATGTGACAGCAGTGCTGGCAACGACCGTTTTTTTGATTTCCTATGCGGTTTTAAGCGGAAACGGGGTATCTACACAGCGGGCGGTGGGCATGTGTCTGATTTATTTGTTTGCGGATGTGACAGGATATGCCTATGACATGTTAAATGCGCTTGGAATTGTTGTGCTCGTACTTTTGTGGGAAAATCCGTTTCTGCTATCGTATTCCGGATTTGTGTTTTCCGTGATGGCGGTGATTGCCATCGGAGTGGGAGCCAATGTACTGCTGGAATGGGAACATTCATGGAAACGCAGACAGCAGGCCGGAGAGGAAACCATCAAAAAAACATTTTTCTCAAGACAAAAAGAAGGAATTCTGGTAAGTTTTGCAATCCAGTTGTTTACCATCCCGCTGGTCGCATATTCTTATTATGAAATTCCCGTGTACGCGATGCTGATAAACCTGTTTGTACTTGCGGTGGTCAACGAATTATTGGGGCTTACTGTGCTTGGGGTGATTGTGGGGATGGCGTTTTTGCCTGCGGGACGTGTTCTGTTTGCGCCCTGTGGCTGGATGCTCGACAGTTACCGGTTTCTGTGTGAGGTTTCCTTAAAGATTCCGGGTGCGCAGAGGATCACAGGGAAACCTGCGCATATGCGGATCTTTTGGTATTACCTGGGGCTTGGAGTGTTTCTTCTGGCGATCTATGCCTGTGCACGCAGAAATGAAAAGCATAAAGACTGCAGGGAAACGGCAGATCTGTGTGTAAGCCGAAGAAAGAAACGTCTGCAGGGCATAGTTTTTTCCTGTTTTATTGCGTTTCTTCTGCTTTTTCTTCTTTTTCCACAGAAGAAATCGTTTGAGATTGATTTCCTTGATGTGGGACAGGGAGACGGTATTTATCTGTGCACGGGCGGCGGGACTTCCATGTTTATCGATGGTGGGAGCACCGATGTGAAACAGGTGGGAAAGTACCGGATTCTGCCGTTTTTAAAGGCAAAAGGAGTGTCAGAGATTTCTTACTGGTTTGTCAGTCATACGGATACCGATCATGTGTCCGGTCTTAAGGAGGTTCTTGTGTCCGGATACCGTGTGGAGTATCTGGTGTTTGCAAAAGCAGTGGAAAAAGAAGCAAAGACAAAAGAGCTGGCAGAACTGGCCCGCAGCCATGGAACGAAAGTGTTTTATATGCAGGCGGGGGATACGGTAAGAAGCAAACGTGCAGCCATGCGCTGTCTGTATCCCAAAGCTTCGGATAAAGCGGAGGATGTCAATGATCTGTGTCTGGTACTGCAATTTGAAGAGGGGGATATCCGCGCCCTGTTTGGTGGAGATATCTCTACAGATGTGGAAGAGCAGCTGAGCCGCCGCGAAAAATGGGATAAGGTTTTGATTTTTAAGGCGGATCATCATGGATCGCGCTATGCGAACGCAGAAGCGTTATTGAAGTGTATCCGGCCGGAAATTACGGTTGCTTCAGCCGGAAAGGATAACCGTTACGGACATCCGAGCCCGGACGCCGTACAAAGGATCAAAGAGAGCGGCAGCAGATTTTTTTGCACCATCGAAGGTGGACGGATACGGGTGCGCGTCATCGAAAATAAGCTGGTGTGCGAAACTTATGTGAAATAGAGAAAATTATTTTCCGGCACTGTACTGTACCAGAAACAGTTCAACGGCCATCTGGTCATTCATGTGTCCGGTTTTTACTGCAGTTTCGTATTCCACACCATCGCGGATCGCCTGTTTGAGCTGATCCATGGAAAAAGCACGGCTCTGCGACTGGTATTTGCGGACTGCCCACTCCGGGCAGCCGGCTTTTAAAGCAATTTCTTTGTTGCCAAATCCCTGATTGGTCATGGATTTGACAATCATCAGACGCTGAAACTGGCTGGAAAGCAGAAAAAGAATACGCATCGGAGCTTCTTTGAGAGCAAGAAGATCATAATAAAGATCCAGTGCTTTTTTCTGCTGGTGCAGTGCCACTGCATCAATCATGTCAAAGATTTTATTCTCGGTCTGTTCGGTGGTGATGGCTTCCACATCGGAGATATCAATATAGTCTTTTTCCAGTG
>OGYK01000994.1_pt1 | contig 22060 bp, 21 predicted proteins | sample 1576501 | NCBI WGS metagenome assembly OGYK01 (sample SAMEA3541530, study PRJEB24748) | human gut metagenome | biome: human gut; feature: human-associated habitat; material: faeces | place: China | collected 2012
AAAGGAGAAAAATCATGGCAGAATTAAGAGAACTTTCCGTAAACCAGTTCGTAGAAGAAACTGCTTCGAAGGCGTCTGTACCGGGCGGCGGAAGCGTGTCGGCGATGGTGGGGGCGCTGGGCGCGGCATTGATGGAAATGGTGGCAAATCTGACCATCGGAAAGGAAAAATATGCCGGGGTGCAGGAGGAAATGCAGGCGCTGGCAGCTGAGGGCGCTGCGCTGCATGAGGAGCTGCTGGCGGGGATCAAAAAGGACAGCGAATCGTTCAATGGATATATGAGAGCGCTGAAGCTTCCGAAGGAGACGGAGGAGGAGAAAAAAATCCGCACTGCCGCCCTGCAGCAGGGGTTAAAAGAGGCGACCGAAGCGCCGCTTGCGATTGCGGAGTCAGCGGCAAAGATTTTTCCGATGGCGGAAGCGGTCGTAAAGAGGGGCAATAAAGGTGCCGTTTCCGACGGTCTGATTGCGGCGATGTTAGCCCGGACAGCGGTTGTGGGTGCGCTCTTTAATGTGAAGATCAATCTGGCATCGATCAAGGACGAAAGTTATGTATCAGAACTTGAGAAAAGAGTAGAAAAACTGGAATCGGATGCAATTTTTTGTGAAAAATCAATTTTGTGTCTTTCCAAATTGTCAGACACAGTATATAATAGATAACATTCACAGCCTTTCCGGGAAATTCACAGGGGGGATCTTCTTTACAGAAGATAAAGCAGATAACATTCACTGTGTGAAAACTTCCGGAACAGGCAAAACCGCAAAAACAGGGAGGTACAGGAGTAATGATGACAGATATTGAGATTGCACAGGCAGCGAATCCACTGAAAATCGGTGAGATTGCACAGGCAGCAGGCGTAGACGAGAAGTATCTGGAGCAGTATGGAAATTATAAGGCAAAGGTTGACTACAGTCTTCTGAAAGAGACCGAGGGCAAGGATGGAAAACTGATTCTGGTGACCGCGATCAACCCGACTCCAGCCGGAGAAGGAAAGACCACGACCACGGTCGGTCTGGCAGACGGATTGAAACGTCTTGGCAAAAAGGTAACCGTAGCGCTTCGTGAGCCGTCATTGGGACCGGTCTTTGGTGTTAAAGGTGGTGCAGCTGGCGGCGGATATGCACAGGTCATTCCAATGGAGGATATCAACCTCCATTTTACCGGTGATTTCCACGCGATCGGCGCAGCAAACAACCTGCTGGCAGCGATGCTGGACAATCATATCTATCAGGGCAATGCACTCCGCATCGATCCGAAGCGCATTACCTGGAAGCGTGTTGTCGATATGAATGACCGTCAGCTCCGCAACATCGTAGATGGTCTGGGACGCCGCGTGGATGGCGTGACCCGTGAGGACGGATATGACATCACGGTTGCCAGCGAGATCATGGCAGTTCTGTGCCTGGCACGCAATATTACGGATCTGAAAGAACGCCTTTCCAAGATTATCGTAGGTTATACCTATGACGAGGAACCGGTCACTGCCGGTGATCTGAAAGCAGCGGGCGCGATGACGGCTCTTTTAAAGGATGCCCTGAAACCAAACCTGGTACAGACCTTAGAGCATACACCGGCATTTATCCACGGCGGTCCGTTCGCGAACATCGCGCATGGATGTAACTCCGTCATTGCGACAAAGATGGCATTAAAGCTGGGTGATTACACGATCACAGAGGCTGGCTTTGGCGCTGACCTGGGTGCGGAGAAATTCCTGGATATCAAGTGCCGGATGGCAGAGCTGAAACCGTCGGCGGTCGTTGTAGTAGCGACGGTACGTGCCCTGAAGCATCACGGCGGCGTGGCGAAGGCTGACTTAAACGCAGAGAATCTGGAAGCACTGGAGAAAGGTATCCCGAACCTTCTGAAACATGTAAGCAATATCAAGAATGTATACAAACTTCCATGTGTGGTAGCTATTAACGCATTCCCGACCGATACCAAGGCAGAGCTTGATTTTGTGGAAGCAAAATGCAAGGAGCTTGGCGTAAACGTAGCACTTTCTGAGGTATGGGCAAAAGGTGGCGAAGGCGGAATCAAGCTTGCTGAGGAAGTGATCCGTCTTGTTGAAGAACCGAATGACTTCACATATGCTTATGAACTGGAAGGATCCATCGAGGACAAGCTGAACCAGATCGTACAGAAGGTTTATGGTGGAAAGAAAGTTGTTCTTACAGCAAATGCCCAGAAGCAGGCGATGACAAAATCTTTGACCTTTGCCAGCGAATACACGCCCAGATCATAGAAACGTTTAATAATGCTGTAATACATCACTCGCCCTCCTCACCTATCAGCGTGCCTGTCATAGCAGCTGTGTATAGCACTTGTGCCATTATTTTGTCCTGCTCGGTCACTGTAGGTTTTTCAAAATTATCTTTCGTCAACCCCAGCTTCTCAGCCATTTTTTTCTGCAATTCTGTCATGTTGTACCTCCCACTTCTGATAGTTTCACAATATATTCTTCTTCATTCGGCACTGGTATGCGATAGCTGTCGTTGCTGTTTTTGAATGTCACTGAACCCCCTGCCTCGACCTCTATGTTCCGCAGGAAGTCGTCTGGTATTAGGGTTGAAATATCCGTGATTATAGGGTTCGCTAGTTCGTAGTATAGGATTACACCCTGCATTGCCTGCTTAAATGTGGCGGCATCGGTGTAGGCGGTGTCTCGCACACGCACCGTTGTGTTCTCCAAAACATATAATCCAGATGCGCTATCAGTAACGCCAATCTTAACATACTGATACTTCGGGCACAGAAAATTTGATGTGCCACCACGAATGTCAGATACTGCATTCAAATAGAAAAATGGGGTGTAGTCACCGTCTTTGTACATCCGCCAGTTTTTCGTCCCCAAATCAACGCTGTTCACGCACTGAACATATTTTTTATTCTCATAGTCCACATAGTTTCGTGCCGTTCCTGCTGACCAGCCGTAGCCAGGCAGATTGCGGATTGCTTCAGGGATAGGGTGGGCGGTATCACCCACAACGACCTCTTCCGTACCAGCACTGACAATCTCCCCTACAGCATATGGATAGTAGTCTGCAGGGAACATTTTTTCAAATTCTTCCACGCTCGTGGGTTCGTTGCCTGCGCCAAACATTTTTGTTAAATTGAAAAATTCAGGACGAACAGAAACATTGCTATATGTGTTTCCATTTCCTCGCAATCGCAAATATATTATGCAGTTGCCATTTTCTGTACATTGCACAATTTGCTTCCCAAAAAATTCAAAATATGCCGAACCCATGAATCCTGCTACATATGCACCATTAGCTGCGTATGTACCATTAACACCCCCTGAGTAAACACATATTTTATCACCAACGTTTGCTGTAAATTTACAAATGCCGTATTCGTGATATGCAGCACTTACTGTGTCAGAAAAATTATCTAAAACAGTATCGCATAGCTGATTCCACACGATAGACCTGCCACCAACAGACTTCACACTCATCAGCTTCGCTCCTGTAGGAACTGTTTTCTGATATGCCGTATCTGTATCGGTTTCAAACTGATGTGTCACACCATTGCCCATGTCATACAGTGCATTTACCCTACGTTGTAACTCTTTGTCCGTTAGCTTCACACGTCCTATTTCAGCCGTATTTTCAGCTATCTTTCCGACAGCTGTTGTGTAGTCATCAGGCAAACTATCCGCTATGGCTTGTGCTGTCTGTGCGGCAGTTTCGGCGGCAGCTCTGTCCTCTGCGACCTTAGCAGCATTATCTGCCACTGTAGCCTTATCAGCTGTCACCTGCGTTGTCATATCCTGCACCGCCTGCCTGTCTGCCGTAGTGCTGTCAGCGCAGGCCTTTGCTGTCTTTGCATAGCCTGCCGTTATGTTCTTGTCGGCTGTGGTCTGCTGTGCTGATGTTGCCGCCTGGGCTGCGGATACCTTTGCAGCGTTCTGTGCAGTGACTGCCTGCTGTCGTGCGGTTTCTGCGCCCTGTCTAGCCGTTTCAGCCTGCGTTGCGGACGTTTCAGCAGATGCCTGTGCGGTCTCAGCACGTTTCGCTGCCTGTCCTGCCGTGTCGGCTGATTTCTCTGCGGCTGTAGCTGATTTCTCAGCGTTTTCAGCCGCTGTTTTCGCTGTTTCTGCGGCGGTGACAGCTGTCTGCATATCTGCGTGCGCCTGCCTGCCTATGGCGTCTATGCGGTCTAGTGCGTCAGCTGCCACACTTGGTGACGGGATAGCCGTATCACCGATAGCCGCACCTATTCGCAATCTGAATATGCGTGATTTTTTCAGCAGGATATATTCCTGCCCTGACAGTTTTTTTGCACATATTTGACAGCTGACTGTCTGCGCTGAACGCAGTATATCAGCCGTAGGCGTCCACTGTCCGCCTGTGATATCGACCTCGTACTGAACGCCGTCACCGTAGTCTATGGATAGCACATAGCGGTCTGCACCGTCTACTGTCAGCCCTTCGACAGACACAGGACGGGCATTTGTTTCACCGACATAGCCTAGCAATGCAGTGTTCAGTGTTACGTCATAATCCGCATTTAATGTTATTGTCATTTAATCCCCCCTATTCTATCGCAATGTAATCCACATAGTACGTTCCTGTCGGGACATTTACTGTTGACCCGTTATTAGCTCCCATGCAGACGTTCAGATAGTACGACTTTCCCGAACCACTAACGTGGGTGCAGAACGTCTTGTATGGTGTTGGTATGTCTGTCTGCCGTAGTGTTGCTATTACCTGCTTAGGCGCAAAATTCAGTCCAAGCGGTATCCGCATCAGCGCATTTGCTCCCGTCATCTTGTGTTCCACAGTGCCATAGTGTATCTTGCCGGCTCGGCTCAGTATCTCATCGATTTCCTCACCTGCGTGTTGCATAGGATAGTCATTTTCAGTGATATCCTGCGCCAATGTCACATTTTCATCAGCCATTATCTCGCCCCCTTAAAGTTGTTCTTCAACGCTCAGACCTACCGCCGAAATATCAGCACTCAGTCCGCCGTCAAAGGTAAATCCTAAATTCGTTATTGGTATATCATAGCTGTCTGTGCCGTTGGTGTAAGTCACCACGTCACCTATGTCGAAACGTGGGTCACCAAGTCTGTGGTATAGCTCAGTGGTGTACCACGAAAAGCCTCCTATCCTGCGCCACAGAGATTGTAGCAAAGACTCTGTCATGTATGGATTTTCAAACTCTAGCACACGTCCTTGCGTTGTATCTGTCACGCCTAGCGACAGCGTTACATCTTCACTGACCTTGCAGATTATGCCGACTATCACGTTCTGTCTTTCTGACAGCGTAGGCAGGTCTATGGTGTTGTTGTCAAGCGTTTTCACTGATTTACCATACCATTTTCGAACGTACTTTCCGTACCTGTCAACATACCCGAACTGCCCCTGCGCAGAAGCTAGATAGGACAACATTTGCCGCATGGTCACGTCCTTTGGGACTGAGCTGACCTTGAAGTAAAAGTATTTTGAGTACAGCACCTTGCCGTTCTTATCTATCAACCTTCTGCCGTTCTTGTCACGCAGTAGTCGCACCTCTGTATAGTCATTGCCGTTCTGCAATCCTAATTGTCTGCAGATGTCGTCTTCGACGGCTTTATTCCAGTTTGGCATAGGGATATGTGGTACATATGGCTTGTCCGAAAAGTATAGCCTGTCTGCCATTGTCAGCTGAACACTGCCGCCTGACTTTTTGGACTTCACGCAAGTAAAACGTCCCATTGGTATCTTTTCGCCTGCAAGTATGCCGTTCGTTTCGTAGTCCACGAGGTACAGATATGTGTCATAGTTCTTTCCAAGAAACGCTGTCTCAGTGTCACTTATTGTCATGTTCCACGATTGCGAACACACGGCGCCCAGCTCGATGTCGTCTGAAAGTGATGTTGCCTGCATGGAGCTGTCAGCTGACATAATGCTGTCACCTGATATAACGCCCTCTGCATTCTCTATCCACAGCCTCCATATACGGCAATAACTCTCGATACGCTGAGCCACAAGCTCACTTGTTTGGTACAATTCGACTGCCTCCTTTACTGCATTATTAAGTCCACCGCAACGCCTTTGCAGAACTGTTTGTTCTCGTCCCAGCCGAAAACCTCATAAGTTGGGTCGCTTGCGTAAACGTCAAAAGTGCTTTCCTGAAATGTTTCATCAAGGAGCGTGATACTGAAAAACGGACTGTCAACGTTGGAGATATACTCATTGAGCTTTGCCGTCTCCTCACCTGTGAGATGATACCATTTCAGCGTGACAGTTTTCTTTATGGCTCTTATATCGCCCACCATTTTGCAGTTAGCCGTCCGCCCTGCATTGTTCGACCATATCTTGTTGTTTGTAAAGCTCACTTCCGCAGGTGTGGCGACCCTTTCGCTGCCGAATATAAGTCCTCTGCTTTTCATTTTCTGCACCTCCTATGCCCTTATTGGCGACCTGCCGTTGCGCTTGATATAGTCGTTGATATCATCAATAACTATCTGTGTGATAGTCCTGCCATTGAGCGTAAGCGGTATAGTAACGCTTATCTTCTGATTTCCGCCTGCTCCGCCGTAAGACACAAGAGCCTGCAAAACAGCCTGTGTGATAGTATCCAGCGGTGCCTCGATATTCGTTCCTCGCTTCTGATCGCCCAGAACTGCAAGGAATTCAGAGTTCGGCGGTATTACTGCACCTTGAGCGAGTTTGGGTATTTCGGGGATATCAATTTGGCTTAGGTCAAAGCCAAATGTCTGACCGCCAAGATCACCGGGAAGCCAATCAGGCGTCGTGAAGCTCAGCTCGTTTATGCCGTCGATTATCCAATTCAAAGCGTCCTCAACTGCACCTGTCAGACCATTTATAAGCCCGATTATCAAATTAATAGGTGTTTTTGCTATGTCAACAAGTGCGTCCCATACGCCTTTAAAGATCTTCTTTACACCCTGCCAAGCTTTTTTCCAATCACCGGTGAACACTCCCACTATGAACAACACAACGCCTTTAAGTGCTGAAATGATGTTCTTCACGGCGTCAATTATATTGCTTATGACATTGCCCACTATCTTTATTATCTTACCAAGCACACTGCTGACTATCGGTCCGAGTATGCTCACAAGCCAGTTCACAACAGGTGCTATGGCTTTGTTGTAAATGCTCAGAACGCTCGTGATAAGTGTTCCAACAAAGTCGAGAAACTCATCAAGCAGAGGTTTCAAGTGCTCCGTCCAAACGCTGTCAGCCACACTCATAAGCTCATCAAATACAGGCTTTAAGACCGTTTCCCACAGATTAAGGAATACGTTCTTTGTGATGGTTATGCCCTCGTTTATGCCGTCAAATATAGGCTGTCCCCACTCGTTCCAAAAGTCTGAAATGCTCTGCCAAGTATCGCACCACAGTGTTTTCAAGGCGTTTAACACAGGATGTGCAACGCCGTTCCACAAGGTATCGAAGATCTCTTTTATGTTGTCAAACAGTACGCCTAGCGTGTTCCATGTCTGCGTGCCAAAATCCGCCATTAGGGGTAATCCTACAGTGAGAAAGTTTTGCAGTATAGGGAACACTGCCACATTCCAGATATCAGAAAACACCTTGTTGAAGCTGTCAAAAAGTCCTATGCCTATCTTGCCAAGCGTGCTGAAAGCGGTCTGCATAAGCGGTGTAAAATCGTTTATAAAATAAGCTTTGAGCGGCTCGGAAAGCGACATTATATCGCTGAAAACTCCGCCGAGAATCTGAGCAAGTTCAATGCTCTCTCTTTCAAGTCCGCTCCATATATCGGCGAAAATAGGCTTAAAATTCTTATCAAGATAGTCTGCAAGCTTTTCAAACTGAGATCTTACTGATTTGAAAAAGTCAGACAGCTTTTTATCTGCCTTTCCCGTATCCACCTCAACGCTAGTCCCGGAAGGCTGCATTATCTCCCCAGCTCCGCTGACCCCAGTGCTGTCTGACTTGCTCTCATCATTCAGTTTGTTCATTTGGTCAAAGCTTGCAAGAGATCCTTCCTGTGCCTCCTGAGTCTGTTGTGCATTGTCGGCTATATCGCTGTAATTATCCGCTACCTGAGAGGTGCTTTTCATTATGCTTTGAGCCTCGTCTGCACTGTTGCTTAGTTCAAAGCCGAACGCCTCTGAGAGTGCCCTCGCTGCCCCCTGTGCCAACGATATGAGCTGTGAAAGCAGACTGTTTATCGCCTTGACAGCAGGCAGAAGAACGTTCATCAGCACAGTGCCGATAGTCGCTCCGAACTCTTTCCATTGCTCAGAGAGTATTCTTGTCTGGTTCGCCCAGCTGTCAGAAGTCTTTGCAAAGTCCCCCTGTGCAAGAGCCGTCTGTGACATAACGTAGTTGTATCTCAGTTGAACTTTTTCAGCCTGCGACATATCGGCAGTTGACTTCGTTATACCCTTTGAAAGCGCATACGCCTGCAAGTTGGCGTCCGTCATAACGATACCGAACTGTTTGAGGGTCTCAGTTTCGCCTGTAAAAATTGATTTCAGAGCCGTGCTTGCCACGTCCTGACCAACGTTATAAAATGAAGCCATATCCGCCGACAAGCCTGTAAGAGCCATAGCCATATCGCTTGCACTGTCATTGGCAAGCCCCATTCCTGCCGCCATTGCCATGAAGTTTGAACCTGTTTGTTTGGCAGTGAGCTTTGAAATGCCATAGGTCTTTACAGCCGTGTCAGCGAAGTCCTCCATTTTCTGCTTTGATTCACCGAAAGCCGTGTCAACAACGTTCTGAACTTCCGCAAGATCTGAGGCCGTTTCTATGGATTGCCTGCCGAAGTCCACAAGCTTCTTGACGGAGAATGCTGCCGTCACAGCCATTGCAAGGCTTTTAAGCTTTGGCTTGATATCCCCCACCATATCAGAAAGGCTTTTCAAGCCCTTTTCAAAGCCCTCGCTGTTTATGTTGGTGTCAAAATTCAAGCACCCGTCAGCCATTGTCATTCACCTCCCGTCAGTTGTTTCAGAAACTCTTTGTCCTCGTTTTCAGCCCTCTGCTCTTCTGCTGAGAGCTTTCGTTTAAGGTCTATCATATTTCGGTGGTTTCTGTAAAACTCCTGCTCGTATTTTTCAAGCTTTTTGCCCTTGTTAAGCTTTTGCCGTATGCCTATAACAGACGAAAAAAGCCCCTCGCCTATCTCATTGAAATAGCCAAGAAAAGTCCACCAGTGAAGATACTCCACAGACCTTGTTTCAAAGCCTGCCGCCTTGTTCACCGCAGGAAAAATAATACTCTCGTCCTGCTCCCAGTCGATAGTTTTTGCAGGCTGAACGCTCTCCTGGGGAACATCTCCACCGCCCACAAACCAATAAGCCTTGTTGACAGCCTCCTGCAAATGTTCTCGTGGGATATCCTCGACATAAAGACATTTAAGGCACACATAGCATTTTTCACGCTCGTCAAGCTCTGGGTCTTCAAATGCCGAATAGATCCGCAGTATGACCCGAAAATCTGAGCGTATGGCATACTTTCTGCCGTCTATTTCAAGGGCTGTTGGCAAACTGCCTATCATTTCAGCAGCTCCCTGAGCAGAGCCTTTTTGTCCTCGTCGGAAAGCTCCGCCACATTGACCGCAGGCTGAGCAATATGTTGATGAGCGATAACAGGTGCGGTGTACTTTTCCGCCTTTTCTTCGAGCTTTATCTGAGCCGCCGTCTGTGCTGACTTTATCTCCTGCACCACCACCACAAGAAGCGCTTCAAGGAAGTTCACAAGCACAGGCTTGCCGTTTGAAGCCACAGAGAACACGTTCACGCTTCCGAGCGCCGCCGTACACACATTGCTTCCAAATATGTCATTGACCATTTCTCTTGCACGCTGGTCATACTCTTTGAGAAGCTGAGTTCTGTCCTCGTTCTTCTCACGTTCTGACACTTCTTCTGCGATATTGTCAGCCTTGTTCATAGCGTCCTGTATCCTTGTGATGATACCAACGTCTGACACGTTTATCCTTATAACTCTGTTCTCGTCGCCGTTTATAGCGTACTCTTTGTAATTACCGCCGTTAAAATCTATTGACTGCATTGACATTTTTATCATCCTTTCTGTATTATGGCAAACAAAAAGCACTCCGCTCTGAACGAAGTGCTTTCATATGTTTAGTTTATTCTTCCGTAGCCTTTGTAAACGTTGGCACGCCTGCCGCAAAGGTGACTGAACCTTTCACTCTGTTTCCTGCAAAGGTGCAGTTGAACGGGATATTTACGCCACCCTGCGGTCCGCCATAAGACTGCGGCTTGACGATGATATCTTCCGTCCAGGCGTCATACGCACCTGTGGTCTTGTCAACGATAACTTCAAGCACGCTTGTCTTGCAGGCGTCACCGGTAAGACGATTCATCATGATATCCTTGAGCTTTTCGTAAAGTGCGTCACCGGGCTTTGCATAGAATGTATCAAGGTCGAACTCAGGCTCATAGCCATTGTCCTCAACTGTGGTTTCATCAAGGATATTCTTCTTTGTGGAAGTGTCAGGGTTGAGTGCCACACTTGCGTCCTCAACGTCCTTACCGAGAAGATACCAGCTTGGTGATGAAGCGACCGCTGCGAATGTAGTGTCAAGATAATGCAGAAGATGACTTCTGTTGAGCTTTCCGCTCTTGTATGAATAATCAGGCATATGTTTTCCTCCTTTTATATCTGATACTGTGCCGCTATCTGTAACTGATACTGCACAGTATCGTTTGTGTTTTCGTTTGGTATTGCATATATCATTCCATTTGCACAAGTGAGCTTTTCAAGAACGCCTGTCCTTTCCTCGTCCTCTGTTATGGTAGTGAACGTGGTATCTCGGTGCTTGTCTGCATAGCTTTCAAGCCACATCTGCAATTCAAGCAATACGCCGCTGTTTGACATTCTGTCAAAGTCGTTCATAGATTGATACACCGCATAGAGAATGAAGTTATGCTGTCTTGTCTGACCGCCCAGAATATCAGAGCTTATAAGGCTGTCGCCTGTTGAGGACAAGCCGTAATTGGTTGGCGTATCGTCGGTAAAGTCGATATGGATATCGTTGCAGACCTCCGATATTTTCGGAAACTGCTGCAAGATATCTTTCACAAGCTCGATTATGTTCATTTCGCTTTGCCTCCCATTATCGCCGCCGCTCCTCTGAGTATTTGCTGTTTCTTGTCGGCTTTCATTCGCTCAAACCAAAGCTTGCCGGCAAGTGGCTCTTTAAAAGTGCTGTAAACAAGGTCTTTGTCCGTCAGCACTTTCTTTTCTCCATGTCGGGCGTATGCCGAGCCTGTAACAGATGATACCATAAGCTTGCCGTAATACTGATAGCGTGCGTAAGGTGCAAGATACTGTATCTTGCCGCTGCCTATTTTCGTGCCTCTCGTGGCAGACTTTCTCAGGTTTGTGCTGAGGGTAGGTGTATACTTCACCATATGCCTTATGCACTCGGCGTCAATGAACTTTTGAGCCTTATCAAAGCGTTCTGAATACTTGCCTGCAAAGGACTTATCCCAAGTGATAGCCCTGCTGTCCATAGGCTGACCTATCTTCATTTCACGCTCACCTCCATATGTGGCAGACCGCCGAACATATAATCATCAATGCTCATTACCGTAACAAAGTCATACTCCGCACGGAAGATTTTCATGCTCTCAGATATGCTCTGCGGCGTTCGATTATCGAACTCAAACTCGCATTTTCCTCTCACAAGCATATCCTTTGCAGGGGTTTTCGGTGCATTATCATCATAGAAATACACCCTTGTGCTGTCTGAGGTCTGCATACCGCTTTTCACGATACTTCCCGACTTATTCTCACACCAGTAAACTTTCTCTGCATACTTCCGCACAAATCCCTCTGTCTGCTTGTCGAAAAGATACACTGTGCAATCGCTGTTTGCAAGCATTTACCTCACCCCTCTGTAAAGCAGCCCTGTTCCGCTGAGCCATTTGTACACGATATCGTGAACGGCTCTGTCAGCGTTCTGCCTGCGGATATCTGAGCTTTCATATGACTTTGACCAGCCCCCTACGCTTTCGGAAGATACCCCCTGAGTGCCACACTCCTGCTCTGCCTTGAAGATATTCTCCGCAAGCTCGCAGCAGCACATTTTCACTTCTTCGGGGATATCGTTCTCGTCAACGTTGTCAAGGGTATATTGCTTCATAAGGCTTGTGGCTTGCATTGCATAGAAGTCAAAAGCGGCAGATATGTCAGGCTCTCTGCCGCAAAGATAAACGCCTATATAATAGCTCTCGTTTGCATATGCTTTCATACTGCCGCACCTCTTTACTTCTTGAATCTTGCAAGCACTACCTTTGACTGATCTGAGATAGCCACAGTGTAATGCTTGTCAGCAGATATAACTGTGCAGCGCTTTGTGCTTCTTCTCTCTGGTTCAACGTTGGTGTCACGCTTGAGGTAGATAGTCAGAGCTGATGTTTCGTCCTCTGTTTCAGTATCAGCGTTGAGCTTGATGATAGGACATATGTAGAAAGTGCCAGCCTTAACAGCGGCGTTCTTTACAACATAGTCACCCACCTTTGGAGTGTAGCCATCTGCACAAGGCGTTACTGAGCCGAGCTTTATCTGTGATGCAGTCGGTGAAGCTGTGCTGTCCGCAACGACTTCCTTTGCACCCTCTGCATCGCTGTCAACTCTCACATACTGTTCCGGGATAGCCTCGTTAAGTGAAACTTTCTTTGACGGAACGATACGGCAGTTCGCTATTTTGCCTATCTCGCCTGTCATTACCACATTGCCGTCATACTTATCTGCTGAAATGAAGTTCGGATCCTTTCTAAGCTGTGAGTTCTGATGAGGGTTAATAAACATAGCCTTTTCGGTGTTCAGCTCCTCATTGAACTTGTCAACAGCGTCAACAATGCCGCTGTAAGAGATAACAGAAGCCGAGCCGTCATAGATGAGCTGGGCTTTCATGAGTGCGTCCATGCTGTCTGCGTCCACCTTAGAAGCGATAGACATTGCAAGCTGTGAAGTCGCCTGACCTACAGGGTTGCCATAGCCGCTGAGAACCGCTTCATCAGTTATCTCCACCGCTTTCATGGCTTTCTTCACCTTAGCCTGAGTGGAGTCTGTTTCAAGCTTGACAGTTTCGGCTTCAACGCCCTCTGCAACATCAACTGCGTCGCCGATATACTTATACTGCGGCACTGTGATAGTGTCTCCGGGCACGCCAACGAGCGTTCTGTCTATCTTCGCAAAGGGAGATACAGTTATCTTAGACTCTATCTTTGCGTCGATCATGTCACTCATTACCTCAGGATCGATAAGGTCGGTGATCTTTGTCTGCTCTGCGAAATACTGCATAGAAATTCTAATGCCATTTGTCATTTTCATAATATCCTATCCTTTCAACTGTTCGTATTTTTCGGGGTCTGTTCGTTTAAGTTCCAACCTCTGCATATACCCCATTTTTGCAAAGGTTTCCTTGCTCACTTCACCTGCGGCAGGCGTTCCTGTGGGAGCAACCGGGTTCTTGATAGGCTCGGAGCTTTCAAAAAGATAATCGTTATCTTTCTTCACGTTCTCGATAGCCGTCTTGATATCCTCAGCCTGATTTTTGGAAGCTTTGAGAGTTTCCACATCAAGCAAAGCTTTAAGAGCCTTGACGTTTCTTGCCTTGCTTGCCGAGATAGCGTTATCAAGGGTAGCGTCAAACTCCATATCAGATATCTTCGCCTGATACTCGGTATCTTTCTTAGCAAGGTCAGCGGTGAGCTGTGCGACTTTGCCGTTAAGCTCCTTGACGTCCACGCCCTCAAATTCTTTGAGAGAGTTCTGTGCGGTATCAAGGCTGTCCTTATAGTTGTCACGCTCCACCTCAAGACGGCTTTTCACCTTTTCAAACTCAGCCACAGTCTTATAATTCTCTGCCACCTGTTTTGTGATGTCCTGTTTCTTGTCCTCAGGGATAACGATACCCAGAGCGGCAAGGATCTCAAAAATGTTTTTCATATGTTTGTCCTTTCTACATAGCTTATATACCGCTCTGTCTGCGGTGTGAAAGTCTGACAGTTTAACGTCATATCAAGGACGAAATGGTATGAAAAAAGCACCCGTTAAGGTGCTTAGTTCCGATGTTTGGGTATAAAAATACCGCCCGACATTAGTCAAGCGGTAAAATTATCATTTGAAATACTCTGTAAGTTCAACTTCTGAATCAATGTACACAGCGTCAATATAATAACTGTTGTGTACGATTATCTTCTTTCCGTTTAATTCATATATCTGCGTTTGTGAGCCGTCAACATCAGTCAGCATATCGGACCGTTCAATGCCTGGGATATGCTTTTCCAATGCCGCACATTGCTTTTCAAAAATTTCTTTGTCCGCAGCCGTGCAAATATTGTATTCATATTTCTTCATTGCTGATCATCCAATCCATACCTTTTATCTACTGATCTTCGTGTTTTTACAGCGGTCTTCAAAGTGTCTGCTACAGCTTCTTCTCTGCTCATGTTTTTTCGTGCCATTTTATCTGATACCAAGTCTTCAAAAGAAATGATAGGGTCGGTCTGGTCAAGGGTTTTACGAGCTTTTTGATCTTCCATTAACTCTCTTGCCTGAAAGCGATACTTGTTACGCAGTTCACAAGCTTGCCTTGCCTGCTCTTCAATAGACTTGCTTTTATCGATAAGCTGAGGGATATTTTTGTTATGGTGTCTGTACCACTTTCGCACGTCTATATCAGACATCTTACCTTTCATATCAATTATATCACTATAATCTTTTTGCGTCAAGTCTATCTTGGTTTTTCCCACCCCGATATTCCCCAGTCCGTCGGCGTTCACACGCTCTCTCTGCTGGGGCAGACCCATTGCTTTTGAAAACCTTGTATACTCCTGGGAAGTGCCACGATATCGGCAGCGTGCGTTGATGATATCCTCCTCGCCTGCACCCGCCTCTTCAAGAAGATGTATCTTCTGTCGCTGTGCTCTCATTGCAGTTTCAAGCTTTCTTTGTCGCTGTAAAGCCTCATACTTTGTGTACTCTTTATCGCCGTATTTAACAGGCTTGTTCTCCTCTGCATTCATCTGTGCAAGCTCCTCGTCTGTATAGGAACGCTCAGATATGCCGGGGATAAAAGGGTAATAATCGTGATAGCAATTCGCTCCGCACAGACCTGTCACAGTACCAAGACCGCAGATAGTTTCAAGTTCTTTTTTGCTGTAGACCTTGCCCTGCCATTCTTGGTGAGAGGGTCTTGCTCCGCTGTGCCAAGTGACTTCAAAATAGTCTGTGCCAAGCTCTTTGGCGTTGTCCTCATTCATCTTTGCGGTTAGCTGTGAAAGCCCTGTCATTACCGAACGCCTTGCGGCTACGTCTACTCTGTTGCTCCAGCCTGTGGCATAGTCCACAGTGCGCAGACCTGAGTTTGTCATATCCGAAATGACTTTCTTTATGACCGTATTGTAATCGAACGCTCCGCTTGCTATGCCCATTATGGCGTTATCAAGGCTCTGCTGATAGAAGTCAGCCGCCTGCGTGAATTTAAGTTTGCCGTCAGGCTGTTTTACTGCAAATCCGAGTGACTGAGATATGTTTTTAAGCTCCCCCGAAGTCTGCTCCGATACAGCCGACAACAGCCTTTGCAGGCCCTCATTTTCTTCAAGGGGTATCCGTGCTTTGCCTTTGGTCTTGTATATGCTATCGTCCCATTCATAGCCTTTTTGCAGGATATCATTGTACAGCTCTTTTATCTCAGCTTTGGAGAGATCAAGGTTATCGGCTATGGCTTTCTTTATCTCACGCTTGCTCATTCCAAGCTCGTGAAGCCTGTATATCTGCCAATCTGCCGAACGTGTTATCTCGCCGTTTATCTTTATCCTGCGGACGATGTCCTCCATTATCTGCATTTCAAGGTCACGCAGGGGCTTGTCAAGAACCATTGAAACTCGCTCTATCTCGCTTGCTTTGAGCATTATTCTATAACCTCTGCGGTGCTGTCGGAGGTCATTTTCTTAGCCGTTTCCTCGTCCTCACCATACCATTTCATTCGGTATTCCCACAATGGCATAATGCCCATAGAAACGTCCTGACGATCGCTTGCACGCTTTGTTTCATCATCAGCAAGGATACTGTCCTCAAAGTTCACAGACAGCTCATAACCGCTTTGAGTAAGCCCATTATAGAACGCCAGCGAATAGCACAGGTCTTCAAGGCAGACACGGAGGTTATTCTGTATCGCCGTGACAGTATCGAACTTTCTCTGCTTTGAGGACTTTATCTCCGTTGCCGTCTTGTCAACTGTCTGAGGGTTTGAGATATCCCCATAGGACAGCCCCACAGCAAATTCTATCTCACGCTTGTATTCTTCAAGTCCTGCGATAAAATCAGCCTGTCTTAACTGCGGTGAGAACTCGTGATAAAAGTCACCGCTCGTGCCAGCTGACACGTTTACCCCTCTGAAAAGCCGTTCATTGAGCTTTGGCATTTCTGCACGTTTCTTACCTGTGAACGGGTCTGTCACAGGTCTTAGCACAGCCTCGTCAACGTCTATTGCACGTTCTCCCGATTCAAACTCCCAATCAAGCCTGCCAAACTGGATATCAGCTTTTCTTATGACTTCTTCCGCACCTGCAAACACCGATACGCCAGAATGTGAACCATCAACTGTATTGTCGATAGGGTTGACATAATAGCCGAAAGAAGGTCGCAGCATAAGTGGATAGGCTATCTGAGGGATAAGCTCCGCCCACTCTGAGACAGCCGTGAGAGGTATCTCAGCACCAAGAGACACGCCGTCATTGGAGCGAAAAGCCCTGTTTGTGATAGTCAGTCCTTTTTCATAGTCCAGAGCGTGATATTCAAGCCTTATGCGGTAATCATTATCGCCCATGCGTTTTATCTCAGGGAAAATGACCTTTATAAGCCTGCCGTTCACGTCATACTCCACAGGAATGAACTGCGACTGCGGAACATACTGCACCTTATCAGCACCCAGCGGCTTTATTATCATTGCTCCTGTGGCAAGACCTCTTTGCAGATTTTTGTTGAGGTTTTCAAGGGCGTTTTTCGTTATGGCATCAAGCTTATCGTTGGAAACTTTCAGGGTCATTTCATTGATAGCCGTGTTCGCAAACTCCCTCACAACAGCGTGTTCAAGCCGCAGAGAGTGAACTCCTTTGGGTGCTGAATTACCTGCATACATTCTATCCCACTTGTCAATAGCTCTTATCATGCTGTCCGTCACGGCGATATCAATACCGTAAACGCCCTTTATATCTGACTTTGAAAGCATTCTGCTTATCCACTCCCTTATTTTTGAAATAATGTCCATAGCTTACTGACCCCGCCTTTTCCATACTCTTTCCATTGCATACCGAACGGCGTCGATAACGTGGTCATTGCCGTCGGGATAGCCGCTTATAACGTTGCCCTCTTTATCCCTGTCATATTCGCAGTTGATGAACTCCTCGCAAGCCACAGGACAACGCTTATTATCTATTACGATACTTCGCAGAGATTGCAGCCACTTATATGAATACTCCCTGCTGTTAGGACCTTTCTCTGCGCCTCTTGCAAGCAAGCCGTATGCTCTGTAATCTTCAACGGACTTGTTCTCTGCACTGTCGCAGGTGATAAGATCGTTTGCCGTGATACCAAGCTCCAGCAAATGCTTTGCGGTATCAATATTCTTTGTTTTGTTGCAGGTGTACTCCTGCCATATGAACAGCGTGTGCTGAGCAGGGGCATAATGCACTCTGACAAAAGCGTAAAGGTCGGGATACCAGCCCCAGTCAACGCCGTTATAGATGTTATCGAACTGTGCTATCTCGCTGTCGGTAATCTCTCTTATGAGGACGTTATCGAAAACATTGCCACCAGTACCGTTTGCAACGCCCATATACTCGTTCTCATAGGCAGTGGGATTGGTTTCTTTGAGAAATTCAGCGTCATCAAGAAAAGGCTTGCCAAGCCACTTTTTCGGCACAGTAAGATAAGTACTTTCGGTAACGAGTCTGTCCGTTCTCGGCACTTTGATGTACTTGTTCGCCCAGTTCTGAGCCGACTTCGGAGGGTTGAAAGACTTGAACTTATATGCTCTCTCACCGCCTCTTATAACAGACTGTTCTATCGTTCGCACAGCTTCTTCACCGCCGAACTGGTCAAGCTCCTCAAACCACACGATGCCGATATAGCCAAAAGGCGGCTTGATAGACTTTATCTTGTGCGGGTCATCAGCACCACGAAAGTATATTTTCTGCCCTGTTGAAATGCGTGTGATCTCAAGGGGCGACTTTGTGCAGGCAAGCTCATCATCAAGGCCAAGTGCAGATATTGCCCAAAGTATCTGAGAATAAACGCTGTCTTTAAGAGTATTCGCCACAGCACGCAGGACGCAGGCGTGCATATTCTCGTTCTTCATCAGCAGGTCGATAACGTTCAGACCGCAGAATGAAGATTTAGTCGAACCACGTCCGCCGGGGAAAACATACTCGGAATGTTCCTGCTCTGCAATATCGAACAGGACGGGCGAGAACGTAGGAGCGACAAGGCTCGCAGGGATACCGCTGTACACCTTATCAGGCATAGAAACAGGCTCAAGCTTTTGTTTTTCAAGCCTGAGCCTTGCGTTATCGTATTTTATCTTATGTTTGAGCATATCGTCATCACGGATAATGTCACGCAGCTCTTTCACCGCCGCAACGTCTCCTTGCTTAGCCCTTGCCATAAGAGCCGCATTCACAAGAAGCATATTATTTATGAAGTCAGGGTCAAGGCTGTTAAGGTCAATGCCCTGCTCAACGAGAAACTCATAGTCCGCTCTGGTATTGGCAGGCTGTTCAAGCAAGAAGTCCATTACCTGCTTCATAGTCTTTTTACGCCTGCGGACTTCGCCTGATTTTTTACCGCCTTTTGCACCATTTTTTCGAGCTTCACTCGAGCTTGGAACTATTAAATTCTTTTCATTCGGCATTCACCTCACCTCGATTTTTTTGTTCTTTAGGGTATGAAAAAAGCCCCGGCAAGCGGAGCTTTTTTATTAAATTAATGATATTTAGGCATTGCTACTCTTAAACCGTCCCTGATAACACGAATAGCACGCATAATTTATATGCTTTTTATGTGTCATCTTGTAAGCTACTATCATATCGCTTTAATAGCATAAATAAATTCATAAGCAAGTGAAAAAAAGAAAAATATATCATTGCACTTACTTTTCTCTGGACGCTCTCTGAAAACAAAGGAAAAATAAAGCTCAGTAACAGAATTAAGATACTTAACAATATCTCATATGAAGCCACTGCTTTAGTTTCACAAAAATATGTTTTCTTTTGTTTCTTCAGATTGTAATTTCCGGGTTTTTCTGGCCAATTTACTTCTCTGTCATGAAAATAAGTGAGATAAGCAAAAAAAGCAGACATTAAAATAGATATTGTAACCATTATTATATTAAGCATATCATTATCTATAGTTTTCTTGAAATTTACAGACAGAGCTAAGCAGAATGGTGCACATATGAAGGCAAAAAAATTACCCCAACTTTTATCAATGACTACTTTATAATATTTTTTTACGATGTTAAATATATTGATATATCTTTTTCCTGATCCTACAATAATAGACACTAGTGCAAGAAAAAGATATAACCGATAATCACAGAGTAAGTGCTTAATAAAATTATTCATTAATCTTTTCTTTCACCTCTAATCGTTCACTTGAACTTTTAAGTGTATAAAATATTTTTTCGCATTTTACATCAATTTGCTCATTTACGTCTTCTATTATATCCAATATATCCAAATATGTTTTAGCCTTAGAATCCATTAACTTTAACAAACTCTCTCTTGTTGGTTGTGCTTTTTCCTCATCAATAATAACTTCCTTTGTGATATCCTCTGTAATACGCATATTATAATAGGTTTTATAGTTTATGCTTTTTTCTTTTCCGTTATGATTTAAAATAAATTTTATATTACTTATTTCTTCTTCTTCTCCTGTAAGAGTAGCAAACATCGTATCATTCAATTTTTTTCTTGTTGAAAATGCATCAACAACCCTATTAAAAAAATATTTTTTGTCTTTTATGATTGGAACTTTATAACGCGACTCTTTTACGGAATAGTCAAAAGGAAAATCTTGAGCATTTAGTTTGTCTAAATCTTTAGATTTGACATTTTTATATGTTTCAACGCAAATTTGCGATAATTTTGAGTTTTCAAACAAATCTGCAATATACTCATGAGGTGCTACAGACTTTACCTCTACATACATATTATTATCAACTCTTTTGATTATATTACTCAAGAAATCCTTTAAAAAAGAATAGACGCCACTATGCCCATATGTCTGTACAATCATCAATCCTGTTTTTATATTTTCAGAATAATACAAAGCAGCACCAAAAGGTTTTACTGTAGCTTCATCCTTACTTTGAATACGAACAGGTGATTTGATCTTTCTTGAATCAACTATTTCATTTTCAACGCCATATTGTCCTGTTTTGATAATTGCTTTTATAGAACTAAAAACATAGTCCTGTTTGATCATATGTTTACTAAGTTCAGCATAGTCAAATCTCGTTAAGCTTTCTTTGCACCTATTATCCGTATAACTTTCTGATAGTTTTTTAAATTCATCATATAAAAGATATCCAATGTCCACACCATTAATGTCATTTAGAGGTAAATTTTCCGTTTCTGCTTTTTGGGAATTATGTAAACAAACCCTAAATCTATAAAAACTTAAACCTATAGTTGCCATGATAATCTTCTCCTCATAATAATATTTCTTAAATAATATCACTAATCAGAGCGAAAATCAACGAAATGCACCGAATTTCTATTTACTGCATAAAAGTCAATTACCTTTTTTATGCAATATATCAAAAATTCGACATTTATGAACTTTTTACGACACAACGCAAAAGACACCCCATAGGAGTGTCTCTTGTGAAAATATTATAAGGAGTTTTGTAAATGGTGGAGCAGATCTGAGCGGTGGCTCGCTCTCGGTCTGCAAATCGAAAGCCGCATTATGGGGATACGGCTTTCAGACCCTGCCCGAACGCCCACCCTTACGAGCAGGCATTGGCAATGTAAAATTCAAAGAGTGCCTTTATTTTCTGTCGGAAGCACGCCGACTCTGGTGCAAGCTTAAAGTATAGCCCTCTGAGCCTGCATACGCTGTTTTTCCTCTTATGGTAGATGAAAAACTTGGCATCAAAAAACGAAACCTCGGCTATTCCACCCGACGACGCACAGCCAAAGTGTGCAGGTTTTTAAGTTATACGATACCGATATTTTACGTTCTCGGTCTACGAGCTGTATAACAGGCTTGGCGTTCCGTGTGGGAATTGCACCCACTCAGACTTTGCGGAACATACGGAGCGTATGCTCCGTGGGTAAAAATTATTGGAGGATCTTTATGAAAGTCAGATAGTATCTACACTTTCCTCAGTTTAAATTATAACATAGGTAAAACGAACAGAGCGAACAAGTTTAAGCATTTTGCAAAAATCTTTTGACCGCCATTCTACAGCCGTCCGCTGTACCTCCGACCTTGTGTCCTATCTGTATCCAAGTCAATCCTTTTACAAACCTGAGTACAAATATCTTCCTCATTTGTCTATCATCTATCCCCTTGATAAACTCCTCCACAGCCCTCTGCTCACGCTCAAGCCGTGCCTGCTCGCACAGCAATGAAAGTGTATCACCGCTTGGCAGAAAGCCGTCTATGCGTGTGCTGTGTGGTGTGTAGGACGGCGGAGTGCATACGCTGATACTGTCGGCAACGTACTTGCCCGAAAGCTCTGCTTTGATGTCCTCAATGGCTGAGGCGTTCCTGCGGTAGGCTTTCAAGCGTGACATGGTCATTGGGTCAGCCATTAGCAACACCGTCCATTTTAATACCGATACCATTCACGTCAACAGCCGTATCAGCAACACCGAAAATAACCTTACCTATTGCTGTAGATACGTCACCTTTGTGATAATTGTCTACGGTCATCTTGAATCCCATGCCCGATATTGTTACCTTGTCTTCGACAAGATTTACAGCCTTGAAAACCTTGCCGTGCATAGCATTTTCATACACACCATGCAACTTTTCCAGCTTATCCTGACTAACTCCAGCTTCCCACAGAATGGACGAAAGTTTATGTTCGT